>Ga0102832_1000108_pt1 | contig 234841 bp, 218 predicted proteins | sample EBPBio282013_DNA_FD_88942 | JGI IMG/M metagenome (GOLD analysis project Ga0102832, IMG submission 88942) | Wastewater treatment Type I Accumulibacter community from EBPR Bioreactor in Madison, WI, USA - Reactor 2_5/28/2013_ DNA (Illumina Assembly) | ecosystem: Engineered > Bioreactor > EBPR >...
GAGAGACTCAACCGGGAGATCCGCCGACGCACCGACGTCGTCGGCATCTTCCCCGACCGGTCCAGCATCATCCGCCTCGTCGGCGCGGTCCTGGCCGAGCAGCACGACGAATGGGCCGAGGGCCGCCGCTACCTCGGGCTCGAGGTCCTGGCCCGTGCCCAAGCCGTCGACACCACCCCCGAGGAGGTGACCGAGCCCGAGCTCCAGGCCCTCACAGCCTGAGCGACACGCCCAACCGAGGGATCAACCTCGTACACCACCCCAACGGACTTGACCCGGGCGCCCGGCCACTCATCCGCTCGCCCAGGTGCGCGGCTAGTGCGACTACCTGGAGGACTACACCCCCGCCCTATCGCAGGCGCCGCAGTCGGTTTCGTCTATCTGCACAACGCGACCGACTTCGGCGGTCGCTGACCTACTCACCCGGCCGGGCGATCAGCAGGGGCGGATATTCACCGGGCAGCAGCGCGGCGCGTTCCAGGAGTTCCTGAAGTCCTACTTCGCGCCGGTCAGCGGCGCGCAGGCAGCGGAAGCGTTGCTGGGCAGTCGCATTGCGCCGTCGAAGCAGTTGATGGCGCTGGCCGCCGAGAAGGTGCAGCGACGCGAGATCTTCATGCTGACGGACGAGCAGCGCGACGCCTTCGAATACGTCCGGCACGCCGTGGAGCGTGCTCGGCGCCGCAACACCAAGACGGCTGTCATCGTCAGCGGCGGTCCCGGATCGGGCAAGAGCGTCATCGCGCTCTCGCTCATGGGCCAACTGGCTCGCGAGGGCCGGACCGTCGTGCACGCCACCGGCTCGCAGTCGTTCACCCAGACGCTGGCGCAAGGTCGCGGCTAAGGGCTCACCGCGAGTGTGCAAGACGTTTCTCTACTTCAACTCGTTCATGGCCGCCGAGCCCAACGAGATCGACGTGCTGATCCTCGACGAGGCACATCGCATTCGGGAGACGTCCGCCAATCGATACACAAAGGCGGGGGGACCGGCCGGCCGCTGGTCGACGAATTGCTCGCTGCCGCAAGGACTCCCGTGTTCCTACTCGACCAATACCAGGTGGTCCGGCCGGGGGAGATGGGCACGGTCGCCGATATCACCGCTGCTGCTGCGGCCCGCGGCATCGACGTCATGCACGTTTCGCTCGATGACCAGTTCCGCTGTGGCGAGTCGCTGGCGTATGTGCAGTGGGTCGAGCGCCTGCTAGGTCTTGCACCGGTCGGGCCGGTGTCGTATGCCGGTGACGACGGCTTCGAGGTTCATGGCTTCGTCGCCCGCCGAGTTGGAGGCGTGGTTGCGTGCGCAGCACGAGCAGGGGTATGGAACCCGGCTCACCGCTGGCTACTGCTGGCCCTGGAGCGACCCCCGCCGCGACGGGACGCTCGTGCCCGACGTGCGGATCGGCGACTGGGAACGGCCGTGGAATCTAAAGGGGGACAGGTCCGTCGGCGGCGCGCCGCTGTGGGCGAAGGACCCGGCCGGGTTCGGGCCGGTGGGGTGCATCTACACGGCGCAGGGCTTCGAATACGACTACGCCGGCGTGATCATCGTGCCGGACTTGGTGTGGCGTGACGGCGGCTGGCTTGCCGTGCGCGAGGGCTCCAAAGACCCCGCCTTCCGGAGCCGAACCGCGGTGAGCGACACCGAATTCGACCGGTTGGTCCGCCATGTCTCCAAAGTGCTGCTGACGCGTGGTATGCGAGGCGTGGGCATCTACTGCACGGACAAGGAGACCCGAGCATTGTTGGGCTCCTTGGTCTAGCCACCGGCCCGGCGCAAGGGATGCCAGCGGTGCCTTCGCCGTCGTGATTGGAGCCGTGATTGCTGGACCGGGACGACGAACTGTGCCGCACTCCCCTGACCTACCGCGGCCTCGAGCGAATGGCCTTCACACTGGGCCTAGAGACTGAAGCCGGTCGATCGCAAGGGCAACGACCCCGCTCGAAAAGGCCAGCGAAATCACTGCTGCGCCTAGCGTCCATGGCACGCGAGCGTTCGCCGACAAGTAGGCCTCGGCGCGCGCCGCTCGTCGCTTGCTGATCCGGCGCCCGGCCAAGATGTTGCGGAAGGACCACCACCGAGCGATGTCGACCAATGCCATGAACAGCAACATCCCGAGTAGGGCAATGCCGCAGAGCTGTGTCAGAAGGAACGTGGCGCCGTCCCGGCCCAGAATCTTGAACACGTCTGCAGGCTGCGTGTGCAGGACCTGCCAACGTTCGGCGAGTCCGTCGTCGAAGGTCGGGAATCGTTGGGCGACAGCGGCCTCTAGGCCTGTGAGCGACATGGCTTGCCATGGCGCCCCGACGAGGACGATCCAGATAGTGGCTTCTGTAGCACTGACCGCCAGGGTGGCAGCCGCGACGATTGAGCGTCGTGGTCCCGCTGTATGCCGCGTGCGGGCGAACGTGGTCCATGAGGCTCCCAGGATCACTAGCGCGACGCCGGCGAGAGCGCCCACGATGAATGGCCAGCTCAGGAGGTAGCCAAGGATAGCGCCCGCTGCTGCGAGGCTGAGAACAATCATTCGACCGATGTCATCGTCAGGTGAGTCGCCCGCTAGCCCGGTCGTTGGTCGGATGACTTGGTTGACTTCGTGGTGGAAGTGGTTGATCTCGTTGCGGATCGAGTTATCCGTGTGGGTGATGTTGCCGATGCCAATGACCTCGACGTTGCGTCCGCCGTCGGGTGGCGCAGTCGGACGGTCCCCGCCCATCAGCCGGAGGATCAGCATTGCCACAACGGTCCCCAGGATCGTTGCGGCCGTGGCGATCAATAGTTCCCTCACTGTCGTTCTCCTTGCGTCTTGGAGTTGTTCTCTGAATCCCGGCGGCCGATCGCGGCTGGCACTACCGGTCGAGTGCGGTGGCGGGGCGGACGCAGTACGCCTCCCCGCCACCGCGTGACTCAGCCAGCGGTGTTAGGCGGCTTCGAGCCCGACCGACCCGCCGGCGTTGTCCCGGACGTTGGCCGCCGCCCGCTCAGCTGCGAAGCGACTAGAGAAGGACTCCCCAGAAGCTGCGACCTTGTCCGATCCCCGCCAAGCACGCCATCGCCAAGATCCCGCTTGGTCCTGGTAGATGTCGTAGCGAGCGGTGCGGGCGCCGGCTTTGAAGGCCGAGGCGGCACGACGGGCGTTGGAGAGCGATGCGTAGGTCTCGCCCGCCCAGGCGACCATCTGTTTGTTGTCGGCGTATAGCCACCACGTGGCCGCTTCCGCCCTGTCGTAGTTGATGCGGAACCTCCACATAGGAGGCACCTCCCGTCTCGCGTCGGAACGCGGGCCTTGCGCTCGCACGAGACCGGTGGTGTGCTTGGTATGCGGTACGTAGACGCCACATGTCTCGTGCACCTCAGCGCCCGGCCGGCAAGCCGGGCGCTTTGGTTTTTGCGCTATTTGTCACCTCCACGGATGTGGTGGCACAACAAGTCTGACCACGATGAGGCCGCTGGTCGGCTGCCCCACACCGGCGTGTCGTGAGAAATTTCTTGGAAAAACGCGCGCAAAAACACCCGTGTAGTTCGGCGTGTTGAACCCTCTGGACCCTCAAACCCTGCGAGTCTGTTGGGCATACGGTTAGTTTCAACGCGCGAGAAGGCGGTCACATAATGCAGGAGTCAATGGATGACCTCGGCGAGGTGGCGCTCTATTGCGGCAGACTTTCGTGCCGAAAGGTCATCGTGCAGACCGTGGGGAGGGGCCGTCGGAAGGAGTTCTGCTCCGACACCTGTCGGCGCGCAGCGGACCGCGACTACAAGAGGGCCAAAGCTCACGTGACGCTTTTCGAGGAGCAACTGCGCAACACTCTGCACGAAGTGGCGGCGTACGGGCGCAAGGCCGAGGAAGGGGTCCTGACGCCGCAGGAGGTGATGGCCATTCATGGCGAGGCGCGGGTTGCGCTCGAGCGGGCAGCGACGGTGGTGGAGCTTGGTGCCGAGCCCGACCGCGTCGCGTCCGAGCTCGATGCCCTCGTCAAGGCAGTGCGCCCGTTGGTCGCATCCCACGAGACGTGGGTGTCCTCGCGCTCCGCCTGAGGAGAGGGCCACCCACGCTGCGAATGGCTGGCGGCGCAAGCCCTGAGCCTGCTGGCCCGAACCGAGCGCTTTTCGCCGATGGCGAGTGATCATGTGGTCGGGAGGTTCGTCGTCGGGAGCTCGCCCAGCCTGACTCATTCAGCGTTCAGGACGCTCCGACAGCACCCAGTGAGGACCGACGCTTCAGCCGAAGAACGGGCGAGAACGCCCAAGGTTTCCATCGTCTGCAACGACCGCAGCCAGCGTCGATGTCATCGGACATCGGCCATGGCCGAGCGGGCGAGCACGCCGGAGGAGGCGGAGCGCGCCCGGGTGTGGAGCAAGCGGGCGGCGGCGATGCATGACCGACTTGCGCTGCCCGTCATGTCCGACAAGCACGACCACCGCGTGAAGCTGGAGGCGGATCTCAAGGCCTTGCACGACGAGATGACTGCTGCCCGGCGCGAGGACGAGCCCGCCACCGACGACGCGAAGAGCCGCACTGGCATACGGAAGCACCGCTCCGACAAGGAAGGCTGACCCGGTGCCGGTCGAGATGGGCATGTGGCGCATCGACGGTGTCCAGCTGCGCCGGCTGACCACCGCCAAGTTGCCGACGGAGGCGACGCTCGCAAGGTCGCGGCCATCGCCAACGAGTTGGGCATCGATGCCCGGACGGTCAATCGATACCTGGACGTGCTGGAACGCCGCTTCCTGGTCACCGAGCTTCCCAACCTCCGCCAGCCCCTCAAGCAGTCGTCCCGATCGACCGCCAAGGCCTATCCCGCGGACGTGGCGCTCTCCACGGCATACGCGACCGCGTCGGGACGGCAGCTTGATCACGAGCAGGTGCGCGGTGGGGTGTTCGAAGCGCTGGTTGCCCAGCAGCTGCGAGCTCACCTCGGGTGGACCGAGGCCGGGGGAGAACTCGTGCACGGCGGCAGCTCCACTCTGGCCGCTACGTCGAGGTGGACCTCGCCGTCGTGGACGCCGCAGGCGGTCTTGTCGGCATCGAGGTCAAGGCTAGGGAGAGCGCCAAAGCCGCCGACTTCACTGGCCTGCGCCAGTTGAGGAAGACGCATGGGGCGTGCTTCCGGCGTGGCTTCGTCATCACCACCGGCGGGAGCGCCGGGCAGTTCGACGACGAGATGTGGGCGTTGCCCTTCGCGGCGCTTGGCGACCCCGCGTGGTGGCGACTCCCGCATCCAGCCGAGATGTCTGCGCCGCCGTATGCCAGTGCGCCGCCCCCGAGTCCTGTCGCCACTTCACCGCCGGTCGCCCGCCTGGTCGCATTCATCGCGCCGGCTGACGAAAGGTCGGCGGTCGCCGGGGACCCGAGACGGTTCGCTCGGGACATCGCGGACGGCCTCGAAGGTCTCCACGGTCGCCGGGTCGCACTCATCGAGGATGTTGACCTCGCGCCAGCCGATATGCCGGGCGAGAGTCCTGAGGCCCCGACGCTCGTGCTGGTGTTCATCACTCCTCGGTTCCTGTCGGATCAGGCGTGCCGTGCGCAGTTCACCCGACTCATCGATCAAGAGGCGCGGACCGAAGAGTTGGTGGTTCGGCCCCTGATCTGGATCACGCCACGCAACCTGACCATGACGGAGGACGACCCCTTGATCGACCGGTTGGGGTCCATCCTCCCCACGGATGTGTCGGAAGCTCGTCGGGCGGAACGTGATTCGGTGACGTATCGGGCCCTGATCGAGGATGTCGCCGACGAACTCGACGTGATGTGGCGGGGCGGACGGGCCTGAGGACCGCGGGTCTTTCACCGAAGAAAGTGACTCTGGATCGCCACTTCCGCGCGAGTGGGAGCATTGCTGTTAGTCGGAGGTGGAGTGATGAGCACGTTGACGATCAGGCAACTCGATGAGCGCACCCATGCCCGGCTCCGGGGACGCGCTGCGAAACATGGGCGTTCCGTTGAGGCTGAGGTCAGGGCGATCCTCGACGCTGCGGTCAATCTCCCCGAGCGCAACCTTCTGCTTTCACTGCACGCAGCGATGGCGCAGGCGGGGGGAATTGACCTGGAAGCGCCAACTCGCAGCGATCACCCCCGTCCGGTAAGTATCTCGTGATCATCGCTGACACCAATGTGGTGTCGGAGTTCATGCGAGACGATCCCGATGCGGTGGTTTTGGCTTGGGCGCAAACCGTCGCCCCGGCCGACCTGGGTATCTGCGTGGTGACCGTGGAGGAGATCGAACGGGGCCTCGGCCTGCTCCCCTCGGGGCGCCGTCGACAAGCCCTCGAGGCCCGGTGGCGCGACTTGGTGACCACGTTCGCCGAATCCGTTGTCGTCTATGACCTGCCGGCCGCCAAAGAGACCGCCCTCATCGTGGTGGCCGCCCAGGCCGCTGGTCGACCCATGGCTCTGGCCGACGCCCAGATCGCCGGGATCTGCCGGGCAGGCGGCCACCAGCTGGCTACTGGCAATATCGCTGACTTCTCCACCGTCTCCCGGCTCGCCATCGTCAACCCCTTCACGAACTCGACCACCTGACAGCGTCGTCGTTGCGATGAGCCGAGATCGCCGATCAGCCTCGTAGAAGGGCACGCTCTCGCAACTGCAGCAGGTCAGCACGCATTGTCGAGGTCAGCAGCACCGGGGTGCCGACGAGCAGCACCGACGGCCTGAGCAGACCCGTTGCCCCGATGGCGGCGAGCATCGGCTCGGCCCGCTGGCTGATGCTGCCCGCGAGCCCGAACGCGCTCAGCAGCTGCTTGACCTGAACCGGCGCATCCCACCCGACCCGACCGTTGGCCATGGTCACGATCCACAGCGCCGCCGCGGCCAGGCGGGCGTCATCGGACCTTCGCCGGAAGATCGCCGGGTCACCCGCCGCGACGAGCACCAGCAGGCGTCGGGTCGCCGTGCGGATCTCGACGTCGAAGAGTTCGTCGGCGACGCGGTCGGAGAGGGCGGTCACCCGGCATACCCGCTCGGTGACGTCGGCTGGCAGCCCGGCGACGTCCAGGGCCTCGTCCGGCAGCGGCCGGTCGTCGAGCGCGGCGATCGCCTCCGGTGACCCCAGGGCCCGGGTGAGGTATGCCGCGAGGCCGGCGGCGGCATACTCCGCCGCGTTTGCCATGGCCACGGCCTCGCGCTCGGCGACGATATCCGGGTCGTCTCGCAGCCGCAGGTACTCGGGCTCGTGGCGGGTCACGCTCGCCAGGGCCCGGGAGGTTTCCGCCGTTGGCACGCCGCCTTCGTTGTGGCAGAAGCGAATCAGCCCGCGCAGCAGGCCGGGCACGAGGGCGTACTCACGCGGTTCACCGCTGAGCGCGACGGGGACCGCCTCGGTCAGGAGCCACTCCACGTCGTGCGGCTCCCAGGCGAGGTCTTCCTCCAGCACCTCGAGGGCGAGAAGGGCGAGCAGGTGCGCCACGGAGTGAGCATCGCGATCGTCCGCGTCGGCGGTATAGAAGGTGCTCCCCATGAAGTCGTGGGTCAGGGTCTCCGCCTCCACCTGGAAATCGAGCTCTTCCTCCTCGAGGTAGTCGTCCATGAGCCGGCCCGGATCGGACTCGGACTGGGGATATCCGGTGCCGCCGGGCGGGAGGGAGCGGGCGACGAGGCGGAGCAGGGCCTCCAGCCCAGGCCAGAGATCCTGATCAGGCAGCACCTCCCGAACCTGCTGGTAGGCCGCGATCCCGTGCTCGATCCGCGCGCGGGCCTCGGGCAGCGGCAGCGGCGCCACCTCGAGGGGCGTCTCGCCTTGGCGGCGGGAGAGATCCGACATCGTGGCGATGAGCTCGTCGATGTCCTGCGGCACGATGAAGGCATCCTTGATCGCCGAGCCGAGACGATGGTCGACGAGGATCACGAGCGAGCTTCCCCGAACCCCGGCGCCGGTCAGCTGGACGACCAGATTCTCGGCCTCCCCGAGCGGGTCGAGCATGGCCGCCGCGCGCAGGGCGGTCAGATCCGAGAGCTGCACGATGTCGTCCGGGAGCGGATGGGTCCGGCCCGCCAGCTCGCGGCGGATGCGTGCCGTGAGCAACTCGTCGTCCAGGAGGGCGGCCGCGGCGTGCAGCAGGGCGGTGGTCTCGGCATACCGGACCTCGATGAAGGAGGTGATCAGCTCGCCGAGGTCCGGCCTGGGCAGCTCGGGTGGCAGTTCCGAGTCGTGTGCCGGGTCGAGCGCGGACAGGACTTGAGAGACAAGGACGGCGACCGAGAGTTCGGGCCCTCGCATCGCCGCGCGCACCTCCCGGAGCATGGGCAGGTCCTCCGCCCGAGGCTCTGGGGTATGCCGTCGCTGATGCGAGCCGCCGCGGGTCGCCGCGCGATTCGGTCCCCGCCGTCCGTGCTTGCCTTTCGATGCCATGGCGCCATCCGATCACAGGGCGTGGTGAAGTGCGCGAAATGGTGACCTTTCCGGCCGGAGCCCTCAGTCCTTGGGCAGCGAGGCTCGCTGGCGGACGATCACGGGGTCGTGGCGCAGCTCCGCATACTCCTGCTCGTGCCGCTTGATCACGGCGAGGGCGGAAAGCGTTGCGCCCCAGTCGAAGCCATGGTGCTTGTGCCAGAAGCGGATGAACTCCCGGAAGACCTCGGTCGCGCGGTCGTAGTGGATGTAGGGCGGGTCCAGGGCGACCGGCAGGAAGGAGGTCATCATCCACTGCACGATGTGGGGCTCCCACCGTGGAGTGGCCACATCGAGGTAGTGCAGGGCCGCAATGAGCAGGGGGTCGAGGATGAACAGCTCATCCGTGTCGACGTCAGCCGTGACGGGCCGGCCGCGGTCTTAGGCAGCGTGCGCAGCAGCATCTCGACGAGATCGCGCTGCGCCGGCCAGTTGGGGGTCGGCTTCATCTCGTCCTCGAAGCGGAGGTATTGCGCCATCGCATGCCGGCTCTTGGCGCCCGCCTCGGCCAGCGACACCTCTTCGAAAGGCGGCTGCTCGATGCCGGGCACGAAGAGCGCCGCCTTCATCGCCTCCACGGTGCGCGGCATCACGGCGGCGATCTTGAGCGCATCGCCGAACCGGTGGTCGACATAGAAGGTCACCACGTGATCGCGCACCCCGGCCCCGGCGACCTAGAGCACCCACTGATCACCGAGCCCGTCCGGATCCGGCTTCACCCACGCCCGGGCGATGTGCAGCTCCCCGAGCCGGGTCACCGACGTGGGCAGGACAGCGTCTCGCGTGCTCAGCTCGGCCCGAATGTATTGCGCCAGAGCCTCATCCGCGGTCAGCGTCGCAATGCAGTGCAAGAGCGCCGCCGCGTCGGACCCAGGGCTGTCCATCAACCGGTCCACAAAATGCGCCAGGTCGGGAAATGCTCTGCCGTTCGCCTTGTCCCACAACCGGCCGTCGCGGACGTAGCCCATCATGTAGGAGGCATAGTTCGCCATCGTCACCGGCTCACCGCTCGCCAGCGCCTCCTGCAGGCTGATCGTGGCGCGGCCGTGGCCGTCGACCCCGGTATGCCGTGCGGTCACCCCCATCGGGCGCGCCGAGCTGTGGTGGTGTCGAGGACGTCGGGTGTGGTGCGGCTTCTTGGTCATGCCCCAAGGGCACCAGCGAATCCCCGATCGCGCACCCCCACCCGAGCCAGCCTGTGGATAACTCGCACCCCGGCGTCCGCGCTCCGGGTCCGGTCGGATCCGGTGTGCGCGACGGCACGGCATACGCTCTGAGGTATGGCGCGTCGCTGGCAGATCGTGCGAGTCGAGTTGGTGGGCGGGCGTGGCGAGCGCTACGACCATCCGCCGGGCCGGGTGCTGATCCTGCCACCGGCGACAACCTTCGCGCAGTTCGCCGAGGCGATCGACACCGCCTTCGCGCGCTGGGATCGCGCGCACCTGTGCACCTTCACCCTCGCCGACGGGACGACCGTCTGCGGCGAGGATCTGGCCGCCGATCTCGCGTCCACGATGGACGGGCCGATCCCGCGGACTCTGCTGTCGTCGGCCAAGGTCAAGGCCACCGTCGCGGCGGGGGAGCAGTTCTCCTATGTCTTCGATCTCGGCGATGAGTGGACGCATCTGTGCACCATCGAGGGCACCGGCGACCCCGAGGAGTCGTATGGCAGCGTGCCGGATCGCCCTGTCCCCGTGTGGGGTTGGGGCTCCATACCCGATCAGTACGGCCGCCGCTGGGCCGATGACAGCGGCGAGGACGACGAGCCCGCGCCGCGCGAAGCCACCCCGCTGACGGATCCGTGGCTGCGCGGAGAGCGCATGGAGCCCAAGCCACTCGTCGACAACCGTGCCGTCCGGGTCGCCGCGCACGCCCATGACGGCGCGGCCCTCCTCGACGCGCTCACCGATGTCGAGATCGACTCGGCTCTTCAGCAGATCGGCACGGCCCTGCTGCAGGTGTATGCCCGCGCGTCCGCGCCAACATGCCGGCGGCTCGAGCCCGTCATGATCTCGGTCCTGAACCGGCTCGAGATCCGGCGGTGGGAGGGCGACGACCTGCTCGCGGCGGAACTGCTGGCCACCGTCAACGGCGAGGAAACCGAGCTGCGGGTTGTGCCCGTACGTCTGGATGACCTTGAGATCGCATTGTCCACCAACGATTCCGAGCACCCGGGCGGCTATCTCAACACCAATACCGGCGAGGTGGTCCCCGCGTTCATGATCGACGAGGGATTCTCCGACGAGGTCGTGGATGTCGAAGGTCGACAGTGGATCTATCTCGACCCGCCAGAGAGCCGCACGGGCTGGCGCGACATGGAGGCCTTCGCCGAGACCGTGCTCGACCCCCGGCTGCGCGACCTGCTCCTGCGGGCGATCGCCGGCCGGGGCGCCTTCCGGCGTTTCACGGACGTCCTGCACCAGGAAGCCGACGAGCCGACCCGCGCCCGGTGGTTCCTCGAGCGCGACGACGCGCTCCTCGGCCGCGCCCGGGAACTGCTGGCGGGTCACGGCATACGACCAGCCCCCTGACGGCCGAAGGCCGAGCCGGGTAGCGTGAATGGGCATGATCGAGGCGCGCGAACGGTTGGCGGCGGAGCGCCGGGAGGCGGAGCAGCGACTGGCCGAGCTCACCGGGAGCTTCGACGATTTCGTTGCGGCCTCCCGGGATTCGAATGCCGATGACGAGCACGATCCCGAGGGCGCCACGATCGCCTATGAACGCGCGCAGGTCGTTGCGCTGACCCATCAGGTGCGCGAGCACCTTGCTCAGATCGACGCGGCATTCGAGCGCCTGGACGCAGGAACCTACGGACGGTGCGAGACCTGCGGCGGTGTCATCGCCGAGGCGCGCCTGGAGGCGCGACCGACTGCGGTGCGATGCATCACCTGTGCGCAGAACTCGCGGCCGGGTCGGGCCCGACCTTGACGACTGACCGACCGGTCGCGGACGCTCGGTGGGAACGCTGCGCATACACCCTCGGGAAGCAGGCCTATCGTGAGGCGATGGCCGATCACGCGACCCCCAACCTGCCCTCGAGCGACTACGACGCGACCATCGCGTTCTATGCGCGCCTCGGCTTCCAGCCGGGCTATCGCGACGACGGCTGGCTCATCCTGGTGCGCGGCGAGTTGGTGCTGGAGTTCTTCCGCTGGCCCGACGTCGATCCCGCGACGAGCAGCTTCAGCTGCTGCCTTCGGCTCGACGACGTCGACGCCTTCTATGCCGTATGCCGCGCCGCCGGCCTCCCCGAGACCACGCGCGGCTGGCCTCGCATCCACCCACCCCGCCTCGAGGACTCGGGTATGCGGATCGGTGCCCTCATCGATCCGGACGGCACCCTGCTGCGCCTGGTCCAGAACCCCGACAGCGACGACCAAGGCTAGGGCAACCGCACCGTCACCACATCGCCGGCCCACGACGCGATCGTGGGGGAGGGGTGGCGACGCAGCATACGAATCCGCCTCTGCCACAAGGGAGTCCAGCCGGTCCGCGGGCCAGCCCAGGAGATGATCCCCAGCGCGGCGGCGCCGGCAGCCAGCGACTGGTCGGCGAGCAGCGCGTCCACGGTCGGCCCGAGTTCGTCGGTGATCTCACCACCGAAGTCGGCAAGGCAGCGGCCGATCACCGACCGGACGGTCGCGCACCGCAGCGGCTCGTCCACGAGCGCCAGGACCGCGTCCACGTCGAGTTCGGGGTCGCGCCAGTCGATCGCCCGCGCGGCCAGGGTGAGCGTCACCTCCCGCAGCGAGGGGTGGGCCGCCAGCGTGCCCGCCAGCACGCGGGTGAGGTCTCGGTGATCCGCCTGCTCGGCGGGCGGATAGGCGGTGACCCCCAAGGCAACCTCGTGGAGGCGTTGCCGTGTCGGCAGATCGAGCCGTGGCCCCACCTCGGGTTCATCGGCGGCGGTGGACAGGAGGGCCAGCGTCTCGACGGCCTCAACGACCGCTGCAGGATCGGCGCTGCGTCGCAAGCCCTGGCGCAGCGCCTCGACGATGACCGCACCCCCCGGCTGGCTCGTGTCCGCGGCCAACCCTGCCAACATGGTCATCGCCTCCGGCAGCCACGGCGCCCAGAGTCCGAGGGCGGCGACGGCCTCGGGCAGGACGGGAGTCGATCCGGGCAGGAGCAGCGCGGCATATCGTCGACGATGGCGCACGGGAAGCTGCGTCGGCTCCGTCTCGAGGAGGGACAACAGGCCGTCGCGACCGAGCCCGACGACGGCGTCGAGGACATCCCACGACCGCTCGTCATCAAGCCACGCCCGGATGGTGCGCCCGACCGCGAGCCGCACGTCCCGGTGCGTCTGCGGGTCAAGGCCCACGTAGACCAGGAGATCCAGCGCCGCCGGAGTCCGGATCAGCCCGAGAAGCCGGACCAGTTCCTTGCGCGCGGTCACCTTCGCGGCCGGGTCCCGCAGCGCGTCCGCGAGCAGGGGCAGGGCCCGGGCGGCGGTGACGTTGCGGAGGCACCGGCCCGCGGCATATATCGCCACGCGGGTTTCATCCCCCGTTCGTATGGCGAGCAGTCGCCCCAGCGCGTCCCCCGGCCGGTCGGTCCACGCTAGTGCCGCGAGGGCGGCCTCGCGTCGTTCGAGGTGGGGAGACGCCGTGTGGTGGCCTGCGTAGGCCAGGCCGATGCCCGGGAGGCGGCCGAGCACGCGAATCGCGCGCGTGACCGTCCAGCTCGGGGTGTCCTTCGTGGCGATGGCCGCCTCAAGGGCGTCGGCATAGGCCGCGACCTGCCGTGGCAGCCAGCGTCCGAAGGGTCCATCGAGCAGCGGCACGAAGCCCGGCTTGCGCCCCCAGAGTCGCCCTCGCAGCGACCCGCGCTTCCACAGGACCTCCAGCAAGTCCTGCCGGCTGTGACTCAGAGTCCGTTGCACGACCTCAAGAACCGCCAGGGACTCGTCGATCCGCAGCGCCTCCTCGACGCGGGCCGACCGGGTTCTCGGGTCCGCAAGCCACAGTTGCGCGGCGGTGCGAACGGTGGCATCACCGGGCGCGCGCAGCGCGCGCTGCACGAGGACGTCGAGTTCGGGGATCCCACGAGCGCGCTCGCCCAGGGCGTAGGCGAGATCGAAGAGCAGGTGATAGTCGTCTTTCGCCGCGGCGGTGTGGAGGCGGGGGAGGAAGGCGGTCACGATAACCCGCTCCGTGCCCCGCGGCAGCCCGGCGAACGAGGGAAGCCAGGGCCGGCCGCGGGGCTCGGTCAGCACATCGATGATGTCGAGACCCTGCCGCACGATCGCCTCATCCGCGTCTCCACGGGCAAGGGCTTCCTCGATGATCCTCCAGACGGTCACCTGTAGCGCGTGCAGAGTTGCCGGTGAGGTGTCCCGCGCCGCCGCGACCGATCGCGCGAACCCCGCCAGCTCCGCCAACCCGACATCCGCCAGCAGCCGGGGTGACACCTGTGTCAGCGCGCTGGCGACCGCGAGCCGCACCGGATCCTGCTCATTGCGCAGCAGCGGAAGTCGGCTGAGCGCGCCGGCGAGAGCATCGGGTCGGCGGTCACGAGCGCTCGACAACAGGAGCGCGACCTGCGCCGCCGCGCGGTCCTCGGCACGGGCCGCGCGCACCGCGTCGCCCACCTGCTCCGTGGCCTCGGCGGGCGGCAGCCACGCGCTGTGGCGCAGTCGAACGGAGTCCCGGGTCACGACCTGGCCGAGCCCGATGATCCGTCGTGCCTCCCGGTGTCGCAGGTCCCGGGGGAGGACCGCGAGAAGTTCGTCTCTCCAGACCCGCTGGCTCGTGCCGATCCCGGCGAAGGCTGCCTCGAACACCGTCGCGCGCTCCGAGGGTGGCATTGCGTCGAGGAAGGCCGCGAGCAGGTCCTCGCGCTCGCGCAGCCATCGAGCGAGCCGGACGCGATCGTGCGCCGACAGCAGGTGGATATGACGCCGCAGGCCACTTGGATGCTGTTGTGGCGGAGGGTTGCCGGCTCGGGTCAGCAGAGCTGTCACCCGGTGCGGGTCATGTCGCAGGAGCGCGCCGAGGTGGTCCAGCACGGCGTGGGGAAGGACACCGGAAGGCCCGTTGCTCTCCAGGAGGGCCGTGACCGCGGCGGGGTCGTGGGCCACCAGCGGCCCCATCGCGGGCGCAGCCCATCTCCACCACTGGTCGCGCACCGGCGGCAACGCCGCGGTGGTCGCCTCGCGCAGATGGGCCACGACGAGTCCTGGGTGCCGCGTCGCCAGCGCCCGCACGCTGGGGACCAGGTCGGCCAGGTCCGGCAGGTAGCCCGCGGCTACCTCGGCACTCGCCGACGCCAGCAGTCCGGCCCGCTCGCGGTCCTCGAGGTCCAGCCGAATCAGGGCGTCCACGATATCGGTGCGCCGCTCCGCGGCCAGCCGCCGGCGCAGGAGTCGGCGGTCGGTGGGTGCGGCCGCGGCATACCCCGTCGTGATGTCCTCGGTCGCCGCCGGCAACGGCAACGCCCTCGCCGCTGCCCGGGCAATCCGGGGCGTCGGATGCGCACTCAACCGCCGCAATCGGGCCGTGTCCCCCGCCGTCGCGGCCCCGGTCACCGCGAGCAGCGCGTGATAATCGCTCTCTGCCACAAGCCCATCCAGCACGCGGCCCAGATCCGCAGATTCGCGATGCGTCCGCGCCAGGTCCACGATCCGCCGGCACCGTGCCGCATGGGTCTCCCGGTCGAGAGCGGCGAGGAGGTCACGCAGGGCGGGCACGGTCATACGGGGAATCGTGGCATGGCCAGGACTGTGCCAGCGGAACCTATTGCCGCACAATGAAGGCGGTCGGGTTGAGGGGAAGGTATGGCGCATGGGGGATGTGGTTCCGCGGGCCGCGGCTGACGTTGGGCGGCCGATGACGAGCCCGGTGGCGCCAGCGGGGCAGAGCGTCGATGCCGCTGCCTGGAACGGCGCCTACCTGAGATTCGAGGATCTGGGCGCCGTCCTGCCTGGCCAGCCGAGCCCGCTCGTGGCGCAGTTGGCGCGGGAGTTGTCCGGTGTGCGCCGATCCGCGGATGGTCGCCACTTCCGGCGGCGTCTCGGGTGGCGCGCCGAGCGCGGCCGTCTCGTTGTCGTGGAGATGGATCAGCCGCTCGGCCGGCGCGACGATGGCCGGTTCGCACCGATCGGGGGCTGGTCGATCACCGACGTTCGGGTCCATCCCGCCCGGGATGTGGCGCGCCGCATCGGCGACGTCCCGGAGGATCCGCCGCCGCCGGTGAGCTTCCCCGGGGCGCCGGGGGCGACCGGTCCCGAGGGTGATGGGTTGGGCCGGGACGAGACGGACGTGCGTTACCTCCCTCGGGATGTCCGGTCTGGATTCGTCGCGGCCCTCCCCCGCCCCACGCTGGCGGTCGCCGAGGCGGTCCGATTCTCCGAGGGTGACCGCGTTACGCACCACGTGGTCAACGCTCTGCGTCTCGATGACGGTGCGGCCGTGGTGATCACAGCCACGAGGCCCGCTGGATCTCGACGCTGGCGAGTGGAGCAGGCATCCTACCGCCTGGCCGGACCGGCGATCGGTGGGCGTGGCAACCTCGGGGAGTTGGCCCGATGAACCGCAATCTGTATGACGTGCTCAAGGTCGCGCCGGATGCTCCGCCCGAGGTCATCCGCAGCAGCTATCACGCGCTCATGAAGTCGGCTCATCCCGACCTCGGCGGCGACGCGATGCGCGCTCAGGAGCTGAACGAGGCGCGCGACATCCTCCTCGACCCGGTGGCCCGGGCGGAGTATGACCGCACGCTCACCTCGACCCCCCTCACCCCGGGGGCCGACCAGGCGGCGGCGCCGCAGGATGCCGCCCCGTCCTGGGGTCAGGAGGCGAGTTGGGACGATCCGGTTGTGGGCGAGCCGATCGTGCAGGACGTCCCGCGGGGCGACCCGATCCCGAGCGATCCACCCACCCCGGCGCCGGATCAGGCCGTGCCCCCGCCCTATAACCCGACCTCGCCGCCGTCCTCCCAGACGCGGCGCCATCCGTCTGGTGTGCCTCCGGGCGGTGGGGAAGGCACCGGGCGGGTGTTCGTGCCGAACGGACCCCGGCCGGGCGGAGCCGCGGGGCCGCCGGCGCGGGAGTTGTGGCGCGGCCATACGACCGTGGAACGCGTCACCGCGTGGGCGTGGCTCCTGGTCAGCCTCGGCGCCCCGATCGGAGCCATCCTCGAAAGCCACGGCGGACGCGGAGGCAATCTGGCCGGCAATCTCGCCTCGTATGCCGTGCTCTTCCTGGTGAGTCTGCATATCGCCAAAAAGCGACTCACCCGGCCGAAGATCCCCAAACGCTATGTCGTCTGGGTGTTGCTCGCCCTCGGACTGGCCATTGCCGCCTCGACCGATCGGCCCGAGGGACTCATCGGCACGGCCGTCTTCGGTGCCTGGGCGGCCCTTTATGTTGCCGCCATCGAAACGCGAAGGAGGCGGATGTGGCCAACGAACTGACCGCCCATGACTCGGCGATCTGGCGCACCGTCTGGATCAACGACCTCATCGATGCCGGGTCCTTCCACACGGTGCCCGCGTCGCCGACCACCTTCGCGCCCTATCTCGGTCAGAGTGAGCGCGTCGTCGCGGGCGGCCCCTACACGTTGTACGACTTCGTCTCGGCGGGCGATGGCAGCTATATCCACAAGAGCGGCGGCGGCTTCTTCATGCTGGGCGGAGCGGGGATGATGGCCGTGGGAGCCGGGGCGATGCTGGCCGGGGCCGCCTTCCGCGGGATCGGCAACGCCAATCGCAAGGCCGAGGCGGAGGCGCTGGCTCAGCGGCGCTGGCGCGTCGCCGGGTCGGGCGTGGTGCACGTGTCGCAGTACGGCTTCTATCTGCATGACCCCAACGGGCTCCACGCGTGGAGTTGGGAACCCATCCGCTCGGCGGAGCTGCTGGCACCGCGGACGGTCACCTGCGCCGGTGACTCCGACCGAGGCCCGATCCAATGGATCGTCGAATCCGACTGGGCTGAGCTGATTTTCAGCTTTTGGGCGCGCATCCGACACCCGGCGCATCCGCAGTTCCAATCGGGCACGTGGGTGCCACCGGGGTGGAGTCAGCGGGTGCTCGATTCCTCGTATGACCTGCCTCGGCTCGCCACGGGGCGCTGGGCCCACCTCCTGCCCGGCCCACGCGACTCCGTGTGAACCCGGCCGCGTCTGTGTGAACCGAGCCGCGTCTGTGTGAACCCGGGCCGCTCCGTGGCTCGCCGTGAACGGGAAGCCGACGAGATCGCCGATCTGGCTGGGCGGTCCCGGGTGGCGGAGGTTCAGGAGTGGCGGAGGTTCAGGAGTAGATCGGGCGCTCCGGATCCTCGGGGTCGTCGGTGCCGCGCACGTCGGGTTCGTGAGTCGGCTGGGCGAGGTGGGGATCGCCATACAGCACCTCGCCGGAGTCGGAACTCACCGCGAGTCCGGCGCTGTCGTGGACCTGGCGCGCGAGATTGCGATAGGACTCGTCCGGCAGGATCACCCCGGCGGCGTCGAGGCGGTCACGCAGGCCGTCGGCAAGGTCGTCCTCGCTGGTGGAGTGGGCTTGCTCCTGCGCCGCGACGAGCGCGTCGATATAGGCCTGAACTTGGGCCGGCTCATGATTCTCGATGAAGGCCGTCGTCAAGACGATGTGGGCGAGGCGGGGGTTGGCGACGCGGGCAGCCGGGTTCGCGTCGACATCCGAGGTCTCGCCGGCCGGCTCCAGTGACTCTTCGCGTGTCATTCGCCGACTGTATGGCGATCCGCTCACCTCCTGTGCCACAGCGCGCGCCCAAATCGGTCGGCGGGACAGGCGGCGCATGACCGGCCCGCTCAGGAACGGCTGGGAGTTGCTCCCTAACGGAAGCTCGGCTGGCGACCCAGCGTGCCGACGAGCGCCTGCCGGGCGGCGGGCGAAGCAGCCTCGTCGCGGGCAACTGTCACCTCGGACAGCCTCTCGCGCAAGGACATCCGGCCGGCCACGGACGAATCGCCGTCCTCGGTCAGCAGTTGCTCGATCGCCGCGATGCCGGCCTCGGCCCGCTCGATCAGCTGCGCCTGGGCGGCGTCCAGCCGCTCGGCATACCACTGGCTGGCGAGCACCGACTCCCGGGTGAACATCGCGCGGAAGGCGGGGTCGTCGAGCGTCAGGCCGTCGGCCGAAATGCCGTCCGCCATGATCTCCAGCAGCGCGCGCACCGGCGGGCAGGCCGAGTCGATCGTGCCGTCCTTGAGATAGGAGCGCGCAACCCGTTCGTGCGTCGACACCATGACGTCGACGGAGTCCGTGAAGGCCTGCAGGCTCTGGCTTTCCGGGCGCAGGATCGCCTCGGTGAAGATCACGTCGGGGTGCATGAAGATGCGGCCGAGGAAGGTGGTCGCGAACTTCTCGGTGATCCGGTAGCCGAGGCGGCTGGCCGGGACGATCCGGCCGTCCGGCAGCGTGATGTCGGCGATCCGTTCGAGATGGCCGGCTCCGATCAGGGCCGCCGCCGAGCGCTCGGCCGGCCGCATCCGGGCGAAGAGTTCGGGGATCAGCAGGCTGATGTCGTGATCGACGCGAACCTGCGGCCCGACATACCCCGCGCCGGAGATCCAGCCGTCGTAGCCGGTCAACGCGAAGGACAGGAAGGCCGAGTTGAGGTCGTAGGTCGTCGGCAGGGCGTTGAAGGGCGATTTGGTCATCGCCCCCTCGCTGCCGGCGCCGGTCGTCGACGGCGACTTGCCGGTCATCGAGGAGATGAACTCCATGAGCAGCTCGGGCAGTTCGAGATAGTGCAGCGGGCCGAAGGCGCACAGCGCGGGCACCCCGTCGGCCGGCGGATTGTTTCGCCGACCGGCTGCCACGACGTCGACGCCGGTCGCGACAGATTCGGCCAGGGCGAGGCCGCGGCCGAGTCGCAGCGAGGTCATCGCCGTCGCCGTGCCGAGCGGGTCGGCGAGGTCTGGGCGCACCTGGAGATAGCGCGGATTCTTCGATGGCTTCCCGTCGACGATCCGAGGTCGCGCCGAGCAGACGAGGTATGCCGCATCGCTCTCCAGGGTGCCCGCCGCGAAGCCGGTGATGAGCTGGCGCATCGGCTCGGTGAACTGGCTGACGGCGATCGCGTCATCCGCCAGCTCGGTCGCCTCCGCGATGCCAAGCGGCGCGAAGTTGCTCAAAAACGTTCCGGGAGAAGCGATATCGGCTTCGGCGGTCGAATCGTAGCCAGGCACGATCGCGTCGTCGGGACGCTGGAAGAGCAGGCTCTCGCAGTTCTCGACATATTTCACCGAGGGCGCGTCCGGGCCGCCGGTGGGCGCGACGACGGAGGCGGTGATGTCGTCCTCCGCCTGCACCTTCACCGCCGGCGCGAAGTCCGGGCGCAGCGAGAAGAGGCGATAGGAGCCGTCCGACTCGAAGCCCACGCGCAGCATGTCGACCAGGACGTTCTCGCCGTCGAGGCGCAGCCGGTTGCCCGGCCGCCCGTTGACCCTGCTGACCGAGAAGTGGCTGCGCCAGTCGGCGCCCCACTCGGCGCGATAGGCCTTCTTGATGACATAGACCAGTTCCAGCACATGCGCGGGAATCGCCCGGATGAAGGCATTGTGCTCGGCGGAGAACTCCGGACTCGGGGTGAACAACTTGATGATGCTGCCCGTGCTGCGCTCGGCGCCGAGCACCGGGCGGTGGTCCTGGCCGTTCCACGACGGCTCGGCATAGCGCTCGCTGTAGTCGCGGCCGACGATCGCCTCGACCGCGTCCATGTCGGCGTCGAAGTCCGCGACATAGGCCTGCCCGATCGTGATCGCGTCGGCGATGGACTTGGAGATCTCGGACTTGCCGCCGCCGGAGACCGTGGACGGCTTGTGGCAGACGGTCGAGGTTGCCGAGGTGCCGATGATCGTCCACTGCACCGGCTCGCGACGGACCTGCTTCATCGCGACCCGGAAGCCGGTGGTGTCGAGATATGTCGTGTCGCCGCGGAAGGGAATGCTCACCGCGCCCTCGGCGCTCGTCCACGAGACCGAGCGGTCGTGGAGGGAGAAGCGCGCGCCGGCCGGGACCAGGACCACGCTGGGCAGGGATGTGGCGCGCGCCCAGCCGCTCGCCTCGAGGGTCCACCCCTCGGGGTCGCGGGCGGTGACGGCCGCCACGGAGGGCGCGTCGACGGCATAGGTGTTGACGAACTCGTGGCCCTCGTCCCACGAGGGGAAGACGATGGCGCCGCCGGAGTGTTCCTCCTCCGCGCCGCCGAAAAGGTTGGCGGACATGGAGATTTGCGTCTTGACTTCCTTCTTGCAATAGCCGAAGTAGTTGTCGGCGATGATCGTCACCATGACGCCGCGCTCGTCGCGCGCGCAGACCTTGAAGGCCTGGCCGTCGTTGTAGGTCTCGGACGGATCGCTCCAGCACATCCCGTCGCGGACCTGACGTTCGGTGGCGTCGTCGCGGTGCGGGAGGCCGAGCGACTGCTTGGTCGCGCTCGTCAGGTGCGGGGCGAGGATGACCAGACCGGTATGCCCGGTCCACCCCAGGGGGTCGAGCGCCGCGTCATTCTCCGGCAGGTAGGGATCGCCCGCATTGCCGAAGATGCCCTCGACGAAGTCGAGATTGGCGACCATCGAGCCGGGCACGATGAAGCGCGTCTCCATCCGGCGCTCGCGGGTGTGACCCGGCACGCCGACCGTGACGAGCGGGCGCAGCAGCAGCGAGACGAAGCATGCGGCGTGCTCGTCCTGGGTGGCAGTGATCGGGAGCTCGAGAGCCTCGGCAGGCGGGGTGAGCGCCCGGTCGAGCAGGGCCGCGAAGACCGCGCGCGGGACGGCCTTCTTGTCATCGGGGATCGGCAGGCCGCCCTCGGCGATGTGGAAGACGCCGGCTGTCGTGCGGCGGTCGTTGCGCGGATTGTGCAGCACGCCATTGGCGAGGCGGTAGCTCGTGATCAGCCCGGAGGAATAGTCGTCCCGGTCGACCGGCAGGGACAGGGTCCGCGCCAGGCCGGGCAGGTCGAGGCTGAGGGTGCGCCGCGGGAGGCGGGGGGCCGGCTCGACGCCGTCGAGGTATGCCGTGAGGAAGGCCTCGATCCGCTCGTCCACCGGCGGCAGGCGGTCGGCCAGCCGCCGGCTCAGCTCGCGCTGCCGCTTCAGGATCGGGGCGACGAGTTCGTCCGCGGCCGCCTGCCCCGCGTCCACCGCCCGGACTTTGGGCAGTCCCAGCAGGTCGAGGCGCACATTCACAGCGGCCAGGAGATCGGTGGTCGACGGGCTCGGCGTGCCGTTCATGCCTCCATTCTGCTCCGGGCGAAAGCGGTTACACACCGCGTTCACCAAGTGGTCCATTTAGGGTCACGTGCTGGTCACCCGCCGCCCGTGGGCGGGTCTGGCGGGGTTCAGCCCAGCGAGGGTCGCGAGTGATCGATGCTGCGTTTCACGTCGATGAACTTCCACAACACGCTGTTCTTGTTCTTCAACGCCCGGCCCATGCTGAGCCCGTCCACATTGATGCGCGCCTGACGCAGCGAGGCGCCGGAGAATTGCATCCACGCCGGGACGCTGGTGTCGATCGGGAAGAAGTAGTCGAAGCCGAATTCGTTATGCAGCAGAGCGTATTTCGGGTTCGCCTCGCCATAGGGCGTCATCCCGGAGATGTCCGCGCCGAAGGGGAAGATAAGTTCCTTGGTCTCGCCCACGATGGGTTCGACCTCGGTGCGCCATGCTGCGCGTCCGCGCGCAGGCTGGCGACGCTATCGGTCGTGAAGTTGATGTGACCCCATGAGTGCGACGCGAAACGCCAGCCGTCGGCGCGCATCGCCGTCGCCACAGTGGTGGCCTTCGCGATCTCGGAGCGCGTGGTGGGGGTGTCGCCATACTCCCGCACTGAAGTGCGATAGCCGAGCACGCCGTTGTATCCGGTGAGCCCGATCGTGCCTTTGTCGCCGCGATAGGAGAAGTCGGGGTGCTTCGTCACGAAGTCGTCGACGATCGGCACGACGTCATAGCGCCCCTGGTGTTTCTGGCCGGCCGCGTCGACATAGTCATTGACGACCTCGCCGCGAGGATTGACCACCAGGCGCTGCGCGAAACCGTCCACCTTCATGTACTCGTAATAGGAGACATCGTCGATCGACAGCACGAAGGGCGTCTTGCCGGGTGGCAGGTAGATCGGCGACGGCACCATCGTTCCGGTCTCGTCGAGTTGCCCGATGCGCTCCGGCGAGACAAGGACATAGCCGCGGTCGTAGAGGTCTTCCAGGTGCGCCCGGAACTCCCCGACCGTCGCCATGTAGTCGTCATACCCCTTGGCCGTGGGGCTGGCGAAGGCCCGTTTCGTATCGACGATCAGCGAGTGGTAGAAGAGGTGGCTGATCGTGGTGTTGTCGGGGAAGCGCTTGGCCGCGGCTTTCGCGGCCTCGATCGTCGAGATCTGCGACTCGCTCCCGGCGACCCCCTTCAGCAGGCGGACGGCCTTGCCGTAGTCGTATGAGGCGGCGAGCCGATCTGCCTCTGCCCGAACGGCTTTGGTCGGGTCAGTCGTCGGGCTGGCGCTCGTGCTGGAGGGCGTGGCCGACTGGTCCACGGCCTGCTGCGGCGATGATGTGCTCGGCACGCAGCCGACCATCAGGGCACCCGCAGCAAGCACCATCGTCACGCGTGTCGCCGCCCGCGAAACCCCCGACCGCCCCGTCACGGCATACCCCCTCGAGCTCATTGGCAGCTTCCACCGTAGGTCGGCTCGCCACGCGACCGGCCGACCGACACGCCCCGAGGGGTGAAGGAGCGATGAGCTTTAACGCGGGCTGGGCTCAAAGGCATTGGATGCGCGGTACCACAGTGGTACCGTCGAGTATGGCGATGAATCTGCGGTTGACGGATGACGAGGCTCAGGCTCTGCGGACCCGGGCCGAGCAGGAGGGCCGATCCATGAATGAGGTCGCCCGCGAAGCGATCCATCGCTACGTCTCGGACCGTGACGATCGGCTCGGGGCATTGATCCAACGGGTTGCCTCGGAGGATGCGGAATTGCTCGATCGCCTGGGTCGCTGATGGTCGACTACCTCTCCGTCGAGGACTTGCTTCGGATCGCGGACGGGGTCGTCGACGGCCAGGTCGTCGTGCGCGAACTCGGACTCCTGGCCTCCGCAGCGCACCGGCCCCAGACGACGGTTTTCGGGGCCGATGCCTATCCGAGCCTTGCCGAAAAGGCTGCCGCTCTCATGCACTCGTTGGCGAGAAATCATCCGCTCATCGACGGCAACAAGCGCCTCGCGTGGGCAGCAACGCGCATCTTCTGCCTGCTCAATGGCGAGGATCTGCGCTATGTGTCGATCGATGCCGCCGAGGAATTCGTCCTGTCCGTCGCGCGAGGTGATCTAGAGGTCGAAGACATCGCCGAGTGGATTCGGCGGTCCTGGACCACCTGACGCGGTCATCCCCGCTTCTTCCCCACCTCGAGTTTGGGAAACACGCCCACGCGCGGGGCTCAACGTCGGCGTGTTTCCCGAACTCGACGGGGCAGGTGCGCGCGTTTCCCGATCTCGACGGGAGGGCGAGCGCCTTCTACGGTGGGGTGATGAGCATTCCTGTCGACCTGGACCGTCTCGCTGCGGTGCTGGGGGACTTCCCCACGGCATACCTCCTGACCGTGGGAGCCGCCGGCAAGGTCAAAGCGGTCTCGGCGGATCCTGTTGTGCACGAAGGGATCTTGCTCCTCCAGCCCAGCGCCGGGAGCGCGCGCAATCTGGCCACCAATCCGGCCGCGACCCTGCTGTTCCCCCCGCCACTCCCGCACGGTTATGCCCTGCTCGTGGACGGCACCGCCGACGCCGACGACACCGAGATCCGGTTCACCCCGGCCACGGCGGTCCTCCATCGGCCGGCCCGCCATGCCGACGGCCCGCCGGCGCCGGAGTCCGTGGAGGGGTGCGGCAACGACTGCCGGCCCCTCTGACCCGGACCCCACGGAGAGCCGAAACGGGGTCTGGCCCGCGACATACGGCACACGGCATACGGTGGGAGCGTGCCGGACCCGCTGCTCGTCGCGCGCAATCCCGATCCGGACTCCAGCCTGCCCTATCTCGTGCGCATCCCCCTCGGCGAGGGCATCGTGCTGCGGACGCGCGAGACCTGGCCGCGCACCAGCAAGGTCTATTGCCACCGCCACGACCAGGCCTGGAGCGACGACCTGGAGATCATCGCCGAGACCCCGCTGCGCTCGGTCACCCGGCGCGGCGCGGCCATCGATATCGTCGCCGACCGGACGCGCGAGGCCCGCAGCCAGTTCGTCCTGACCCGCGCGCGGGGGCGGGAGATGATCTTCTGGCAGAACGCCCGCGTCGCCAAGGCCGCCCGCCCGAATGTCGACCTGCCGACCGCGCGCGGTAGCGGCGTCCGCGAGGTCGAGATCGTCGTCGACACCCGCGAGAAGTACGCCTGGAAGTTCAGCCACCAGCAGGCGAGCACCGTCAAAAAGGCTCTGCCCGTTGGGGATTACGGCGTGTATGCGGAGGGCGAGCTGATCGCTGTCGTCGAACGGAAGTCCCTGGCAGACCTCGCCGGGGCGCTGTCCGGCGGGCGGATGGCCTACCGCCTCGGAGCCTTGGAGGGGGTGCCGCGCGCGGCCGTCGTGGTGGAGAACCGCTACTCGGAGATCTTCAAGCTCGAGCATGTCCGGCCGGCGCTGATCGCCGATGCCCTGGCCGAGTGCCAGATCCGCTGGCCGAGCGTCCCGATCGTCTTCGCCGAGAACCGCTCCCTGGCCCAGGAATGGACCTATCGCTTCCTCGCCGCCGCCATCCAGGAGCACGGCCACGCCGCAGCGGCCACCCGGCTGTTGCCCGACGGCCGCGACGTGCACGATCGAGCTTAGGTAAGCCTTCGGCGATTCCCCGGCCAACCCGCGCTAGCGTCGATCTTCGAGCCGTACGGAAACTCCTCAACGACGACGGGCTCCCGAACCTCGCCATGACGATTCACGTCCCAGCAGCGAGCTATCCACAGATTCCTCCGCCGCTGGTATCCAGATGACGCCCTCCGGCGTCTGAATGGGTATGAAGACCGTTCAGCAAGGGAAGTTCACATGACCAGCACCCAGACCCACGCCCGCGATGCCGTCGCCAGCGGCGCCCTCACGGCCGCGCATCGCCGCGACCACGCGCATGTCGACGATGCGTGCGTGCCCCACAGCATCGAAGTGGTCCACCTCGGCGACCGCGCCGTGATGGTGTGCCACGACTGCCGCACCGACAGCGGGTTCCTCCCGTTGCGCGACGCCGAGCAGATCGCCCGCGCCCACGAGGTCGACACCGCCGCCTGAGCCCGTCCAGGCGGTATGCCGCCGGCTCCCCGGCCGCCCCCGCGCGCTCCTGGACGGTGCCTCGCGGAGCCGGCCGGGCGCCATACAGTCGGCGCCGTGGGTCTGCTTGCGGCACTGCTCGATGTCATCGTGCCGGTGCTCGTCGTCGCCGGAATCGGCGCGCTGCTCGGCCGCCGCTTCACCCTCGACCAGGCCACCATCGGCAAGATCGCGCTCAATGCGCTGACGCCCGCCTTGTGCCTCCACACGCTCCTCACGACCAGGGTGTCCGGACGCGAAGGTGCCCACCTCCTCGGTGCCTACCTCGTCGTTGTGGCCCTCGCCTGTGGCGTCGGTTTCCTCTCGTCCATGGGTATGCCCGGCCGCACCCGCCGCGGCGTCATGGTCGCCACCGCGATCGGCAACAACGGCAATATGGGCCTGCCGATCGCCCTCTTCGCCCTCGGTCCGATCGGGCTGGACCAGAGCGTGCTGATCTTCCTCGGCTCCGTCATCGTCACCTTCGTCCTCGCGCCGGCACTCTTCGGCTCGGCGGACGGGGCTCGCGGGGCGGTGCGGGCGGTTCTGCGGCTGCCCGCCATCTGGGCGATGGCGGCGGCACTGGTGCTCCGCGCCGGCGGCTGGCAGTTGCCGACTGGCATCGCGCGTGGCGTCGAATTGCTCTCTCAGGCAACGCTTCCCATGATCCTCTTGGCGCTCGGGGTGCAACTCGGCAGCAGTCAACGCGTCGTGGTGACTCGCCCCATCGCGGCCGCCGTCGCGGGTCGCATCCTCGTGGTCCCAGCCCTGGCGCTGGGCGTGGGCCTGGCTCTCGGCCTGGCTGCGCTGCCGCTCCAAGCGCTCGTCCTCGCCGCCGCGATGCCCACGGCCGTCAATGCCTTCATCCTCGCGCAGGAGTATGAGGGGGATGTCCCGACGGTCGCCGGCTCCGTCACGGTGTCGACGCTCGTCAGCTTCGCCACGGTGGCCGTCGTCACCGCTCTGCTGCCCTGGGTGGGCTCGCTCGCCTGACCCGGGCCCGGCCGTATGCCGCCCCGCACTCGGGACGCCGACAGCTCAGCGGATCGGGCGTCCGACCTCAGCTCAGGCGCGGGGTTCGCGGTGGGGCAATCCTGCGGTTGCGGAGGGCGGCGATCGCGGAGGCAAGCTGTAGGAGGCGGGTGTCGGCATACGGCCCGGCCAGGAGGGTCAGCCCGACGGGCATCCCGATGTCGGCCATCAGGCCCAGCGGCACGGTCACCGTCGGCAGACCGAAGTGACGCGGCACCAGATTGCCATTGGCGACCCACACCCCGTTGCGCCACGCAAGCGCCGCAGAGTCGGGGTTCGTGTCCGCATCAGCGGGGCCGACATCAGCGGATGCCGGGAAGATGACCGCATCGAATCCGTTGTCCTGCAACCATTCATCGAGATCGATCTCGCGGGTGCGATCGAGACCACGGATGCCCTCGGCGATCCACTGCTCGTCGGCCAGCGGGCCGAGCGGATGGTCCCGCGCCAACCCCGGCAACAAGGCGATGTCGTCACCGAAGTCGTGGTAGCGATCCGGCAAGGCGCCGGGTGGCGGTGGGAAGATCGTGGTCCCGTCGACATCGGCGAGCCGCCGCAGCGCCGGGTCGCCATTGGCGTCGAGAAAGTCGTCCCACGACCAGGCCGCGAGATCCATCACCTCGCGCAGGAGGTATGCCGGATCGACCCACCCGCGCGTGCGGACGCTCGTCGCGGACGGCCGATCGCGTTCGTAGTTCGACACCAGCGGGAAGTCGCTGAGGATCACCTGTGCACCGGCCGCTTCGAGGTCGTCGACGAGGGCGCGCATGAGGTCGACGACGGATGCGCGCGTCTCGATGCGCTGACCGGTCGGGCCGCCGATGCCGCCATCTGGCGCCGTGCCCGCTTCCTCGTCGAGATTGACATACATCCGAGGGAGCGCGAATCGCTTGCCCCGCAAGACTTCTCCAGCGGCACCGGAATCGGGGACGGCGAGCGCGGCATAGGACGCAGGGCGCAGCGCCGAGACCGGCGGGATCGGCACCCACGGCTGCACGCGCCAGAAGTCCCCGCGCACCTCCGCGTCAGGTGCGACCAGGATGTCGAGCAAGGTCAACAGGTCGTCCATCGAACGGGTATGCGGCACAACGACATCCATCGTCGGCACCAGCGGCCAGTTGCCCCGGATCGAGATGACACCACGGGACGGGGTGTAGGCGCACAGGCCGTTGTTGGAGGCCGGCGCCCGTCCCGAGGACCAGGTCTCCTCGGCAAGTCCGAAGGCAGCGAAGCTCGCCGCGGTCGCCGTGCCCGACCCATTGGAGGATCCCGACGCGAAGGCGGCCGTGAGGTAGTCGGCGTTGTAGGGGCTCTCGGCCCGGCCATAGAGGCCGCGCTGCATCCCGCCATTGGCCATCGGCGGCATATTCGTCAGGCCGAGCAAGATCGCACCGGCAGCGCGGAGCCGGCCCACGGCATATGAATCTCGCTGTGCGACAAGAGAAGCGAAGGCGGGCGAGCCCGCGGCGACCGTCAGGCCACGCGCCGAATAGCTGTCCTTGGCGGTGTACGGGATGCCGTCGAGTGGTCCGAGGCTCGCCCCGCGAGCGCGGCGCCGGTCCGACTCCCTGGCCTCCGCGAGCGCCTCGGGGTTGTCGACGACGACCGCATTCAGCCGTGGGCCGGCGCGATCGAAGGCCTCGATCCGGGCGAGATATGCCTGCACCAAGCCCTCGCTGGTGACCGCACCCGACGCCAGCGCCCGGGTGAGGTCGGCCAGGGAGGCCTCGACGACGTCATACCCCATCGCCTCCTCGCCTCAGCCCTCGAACTCGACCTGCGGCGGGCGACGGCGGAAGCCGCCGGTGATCACGAGCAACCAGGCAAAGCCGACCGCCAGCCAGATCAGCCCGGTGAACAGGGCGTTCTTGGACAGGGAGGTCCACAACCAGAGGGTCAGGGCGAAGCCGATGAGCGGCAGCACGACGTGGATCAGCGCCTTGCGTTCCGGTGCCCGATCGATCCAGTTGTGTTTGATCACCGAGAGGTTGACGACGGAGAAGGCCGTCAGGGCCCCGAAGCTGACGACCGAGAAGAGCAGCGCCAGGTCGATCCACAGGCCGGCGAGCGAGATCACCGACACCAGGCCGATGGCGAGCACAGGAGTGCGCCATTGCGCGGAAAGCCCGGCGAGGTGCCGGGGCAGGGTGCCGTCGCGGCCCATGGCATAGAGGATCCGGGTGACCGACGCCTGCGAAGTGAGGGCCGAACCGAACGCGCCCGCGACATATGCGGCGGTGAAGAAGACCGCCATGGCATTGCCGCCGAGCTCCATCATGACCTCTGTCGCACCGGAGTCGGCGACCTCGAAAGTCGTTGCCGGGTGGGCGACTTGAGCCAGCCACGACAGGATGATGAAGAGGATGCCGCCGCCGACGGTGACGGCGAGGATGGCTCGCGGGATATCGCGCCGCGGCTCGGTCGCCTCCTCCGCCATGGTCGAGACCGCATCGAAGCCGAGGAAGGACAGGCACAGGATCGCCGCGCCGGCGAGGACCGGGCCGAGACCGACGCCATTTGCGCCGCCATCACCGCCGAAGGGCAGCCCGAGGTCGAGCCCACCGCCGGCGATGACCTTGATCGCGAGAAAGACGAAGACGACGACGAAGACTGCCTGGATCGCGATGATGATGTTGTTCGCCTTGTCGATCGTCGTGATGCCGACGACATTGAGCACGGTGACGAGGGCGAGCGAGCCGATGAAGCCGACCCACACCGGGATGCTCGGCCATTGGGCGTTGATGAAGAGCCCGATCACCGCATAGTTGACCATCGGCAACAGGATGTAGTCCAGCAACAGGGCCCAGCCGGCGAGGAAGCCGAGATGCGGGCCGAAGGAGCGCGAGGTATAGGTGTAGGCCGAGCCGGAGACGGGGAAGGCCTGGACCATGCGGCCATACGACAACGCGGTGAAAAGCATTGCGGCGAGCGTGAATACATAGGAGAAGGCGACCCGCCCACCGGTCTCCTCGGTGACGATGCCATAGGTCGTGAAGACCGTCAGCGGCACCAGATAGGCCAGTCCGAAGAGCGTCAGCCCGGTGACCCCGAGAGCGCGCTTGAGGTGGATGTCGTCGCCGGTGTGCAGGCTGTCGCGCAGATGATGGGAATGCTCGGACATCGGTCTCCTCAAGGGTGCGGGTGGGATGTGGTGGCGACGGGCGATCCGCCCACCCAGGTCTCGCGGACGTGGATGGTGTCGAGATCGCGGGGGTTGTCCAGGCTGCGGGGGTCGGCGGACAGGACCGCGAAGTCCGCGTCCGCGCCAGGCGTGAGGCGGCCCGCGTCGCGGAAGGCTTGGTATGCCGTACCGGCCGTATAGCAGCGGAAGGCCTGGTCCATCGGCAGTCGCTCGTGCGGCGTCCACCCGCCGCCCGGCTCCCGCTCGTCCGTCTGCCGCGAGCAGGCAACGGCCATGCCCTGCAACGGATCTGCGGACGAGACGGGCCAGTCCGAGCCGAAACTCATCGGGATGCCACGGGCCGACAGACTGGCCCATGGGTATTGCGTGTCGGCGCGCTCCTGCCCCAGTCGCGGCACGGTCAACACATTCATCAGCGCATCGAGCTGGGACCACAGCGGCTCGGCGTTGGCGATCGCGCCCAGAGCTGCGAACCGGTCCCGGTCGGTCTCGTCGATGAGTTGGACGTGGGCGAGCACCGCGCGTCGATCCCGCGGTCCGTTGGCTCGCTCGGCTGCCTCGAGAGCGTCCAAGGCCACCCGCACCGCGCGGTCGCCGATCGTATGAATGTGTGGCTGGAACCCGGCCGCGTCGACGTCCGTGACCGCTTTGGCAAGGAGCTCCGGCTCCCACACCAACATGCCGCGCTCGCCCGGGCAGCCGCAATAGTGTTCCAGCAGAGCGCCAGTCGCGTTCTCGACCACGCCATCGGCGAAGAACTTCACCGTATTGGCGGTGAGGTGTGGATGCCCGAGCTCCTGCACCCGGCGCTGCGCGTCGAGGAAGCCGTCGAGCTGGTCCGGCCAATGCCGCGGATCGGCATACAGGGCGAGGTTGAACCGGATCGGTAACCGATCCTGTTGTGCCGCAGCCAGATAGACCTCCACCGTGTCCGGCTCCACCCAGGCGTCCTGGACCCAGGTGACGCCGAGCGCGGCATACGAATGCGCGGCGCGCTCGAGCGACCGGATGCGGGTCTCCAGTGGCCACGGCTCGGCGACCGCGGTCACGAGGTCGACCGCTCCCCACTCGCGCAAGGTGCCGAGCACGGAGCCGTCGGGGCGATGGGGGATCTCGCCGAGCGGCGGGTCGGGTGTCTCGGCGGTGATGCCGGCGAGCTCCAGGGCCCGGGTGTTGACCCACATCGTGTGGTAGTCCCAGGCGCGCAGCGCCACCGGCCGGTCGGGAACGGCGGCATCGAGCCAGCGCGCATCGAACAGGCCCTCGGGGACGAGGCTGGAGTCGTAGGACGCCCCGAGGATCCACGGCGCATCGGGATGCTCGTCGGCCCAGCGGGCCACCTCCGCCGCGATCTCCTCGACGCTGCCCTGGCGGCGCACCTGCGGACCCTCGGCCTCCAGGCCACCGAACATCGGGTGGGCGTGCCCGTCGCCGAAAGCCGGGATGAGCCAGCCGTCGGTGATCTCGTGCTCCCGCAGCTGCGGTATGCCGCCCGCCCGCCTCCGCGCCTCGGCTCCGGTCGCGACGATCCGTCCGTCCCGGACGAGGAGGGCATCGACCTCGCCCTCGGTCGGGCACCACAGATTGCCGGTGAACAACAGCACCTCAGTCACGAATCCTCCTCCGGGACAGGGCCATCCGGGTCTGGGTCATCCGGGACTGCGCCGTGACTGCCAGGGTCATCGGCGAAGCCGGTGGTGAGAGCGTGATAGAGGTGCGGGCGGCGATCGGCCAGATAGGGCGATGCCGCGCGACGGCGGGTCAAGTCGTCGAGGTCGATGGCGGTGACGAGGATTTCCTCTGCCGTCTCGCCCGCGCGCCGGGCCGTGCCGTCCGGGCCGGCGATCACACTGCGGCCGACATAATGCGTGTCGCGCTCGCGGCCGATGTGATTGGCGTAGGCGACATAGACCTGGTTCTCGACGGCGCGGGCCGGGATGATGTGCTCGTTGACCGCGGTCCAGGGCGCCATATTCGCGGTGGGGACGGCGATCAGGTCGGCCCCCGCGAGGGCGAGGGAGCGGGCGGCCTCCGGGAACTCGATGTCGTAGCAGATGAGCATCCCGACCCGCACGCCATCGAGTTCCACGACCGTCGGGACGGTGGGGCCCGGCGCGAATCGCGAGCTGTCGAGGCCACCGAAGAGGTGGATCTTGCGATAGGTCGCTCGGATGGTCCCGGTGCTGTCGACGGCGACCGCCGCATTCCACACGACTCCTGCGTGCTCCCGCACGGCCAGTCCGACGACGAGCCCGATGCCGATCTCGCGCGCGATGGCCGCAGCGTCGTCGACCAGCGCCGGTGACGTCAGCTCGTCCACCAACTCGCCGATGTCATAGCCCGTCAGGGCCAACTCGGGCGTAACGAGCAGGGTCGCACCTCCCTCAGCCGCGGTTGCCGCGGCCTCGCGCAAGCGTGCGAGATTCGCGGCCGGCGATCCGATCACCGGCGCCATCTGCCACACCGCCACAGCGGGCCGCCCCATGGGACGCAGACTAGACCCGCCGTCGCCACCTGCACCGACACGTCGCGGGAACCCCGTCCACGACTTCGGCAACACGGACTAGCGTGGCGAGGAGGTGAGGGTGACTTTCTCGCCGTCGAGGGTCAGGACCATGTTGTTGTCATCGGTATGCCAGACCAGGGTCCCGGCGCCATTGATGACATTGTCCGAATCCCGGGTGAAATGCACGCTGCCGGTGGCCAGTTCGCGATAGAACTCCAGCACTGTGGCGGGGTCCGGCGCATCGAAGGTGACATTCGTTCCGCCCGCGGCGTCCGTGACATTCGAGAGTTTCGTGCCCGCGGGAAAGCGCATGAAGAAGTCGGCATTCGTCAATCCCAGGTCCTTCCACGTCAGGGGGTCCTGCTCCGTCTGGCCCGCCGGCCCTTCGGACGTCGAGTCGTCCGTGGCCTGCCGCACGCCCCAGTTGATGACAGCGCCTGCCGTGGAGTTCATGGAGACGATGCCCTGCCAGGTGTCGTTGCTGAAGGTCAGATCGGGCGAGTTGCCGCCCGTGTCGAAGTCCACCGTGAAGCCGGCTGCCGGCAGCTCCCGCCGGTAGAAGCTCGACAGCTCAGCGACCCCCGGTGCCGTCAGGTGCACCGTGGCTCCCGCCATCACGAGCGACACCTTGGCGTCATCCGGGAACGGGAATCCATTTGGCAGGCCGGCGATCTCGTGGCCGTCCACCGTTCGGCTCTCGACTTCTGAGGTCGCCGGGGACGTCGTGTTCGTCGTGGTGCTCTGGCTTGTCGCCGTGGTGGCGGGGCTGGTCGTGGAGGTCGATGTGGTGCCCCCCCCGCCGGGTCGGTCGTGGTGCTGCCGCTCCCGACCGGCACCGCGGGAGTTGCCGCAGGCGGTTGCGGTGGCCGCGATGCGGCCGATGGTGGCCAGGCGAATCGTGCGACGGACGGTGGTGCTCATCTCAGGTCCCCTCCTGCAGGGCTATGGCGATCTTCGGCACCTTTCGCAAGGCCCCTCGATTGCGTCCATCTTGCGGACGATGCCTGGCGCACGCATGTCGGGAACCCTGCTGTCGGCAGAACTGCCGACGCCGGTCAGGGGTGGTCGAGGATGCCCCGGTTGCCCCCTCTGCGGCATGCTGTGACAGTGTCCATGGATCGACGGCTCCGCATCGCGCTGCTGATCTTGGTTGTCCTGCAAGCATTTTCGTGGCCGCTGGCGATGCTGACCGCTGACACCTCCGGTGCCCGGTCGCTTCAGTTCGCGATCGGCTGTCACGCGGCCCTCGCGGCCGGCACCATCGCGGCGGTGCTCCGCACGCTCCGGGGTATGCCGCTCGGTCGCCTCACAGCCCCAGCCGCGGCCCTCGGCGTGGCCGGGCTGCTCGCCGGTGGGCTCGTCACGAGCGCGGGTTTCGGGACGGCATACAGCCACCCCGCACTCGCCGTCAGCATTGGTCTCGGGCTCTTGCTCTGCCTCGAAAGCTCATGGGGCGCAAGGCTTGCCATCATCGCCAGCCCCGGCACCGCATAGCTCGTCGGCATCCACGCGACCCTTGCGCTCGGTCCCGTGGCCCTGGCCAGCGTGGCGAGCAATCTCGCCACGCTGACCGCGGTGCCGCTCCTGGGCAGCTGGCTCGCGACGGCGCTGGCGGACAGCTCCCGCTCACGCACCGCATTCGCCCTGAGCAAGTCCGCCGTGGCGAGGCCCGAGAAACGGAGCGGAGCAAGCAATATCAACTCCTCCACGACACCGTCCTCAGCACGCTGAGCGCTCTGTCTCGCGGCAGCCTCGACCCGAAGGATCCCGCCGTGGCACAGCGGCTGACCGCCCGCGGCCGCCCGCCGGGCCGGTGTGGCCTACGGGACCGCGCGGGAGTATCTGGAACGGGTGAAGCGGAAGTATGCCGAGGTGGGCCGGCCGGCATACACCAAGCTCGACCTGGCCGAGCGCGTCCGCGAGGACCGGCTCGAGCGCGACGGCCTGACCTGAGCCCGGCGCGTGCCACTAGGTTCGAGCCATGGCGACGATGCAGGCAGTGGTCTTGGACGGTACGGGCGGGATCGAGGTCCAGGAGCGCCCGGTGCCGGAGCCGGGGCCCGGCGAGGTGGTCATCGCCCCGGGCGCGACGGGGATCTGCGGGACCGATCTGCATCTCCGGGACGGGCACTATGCCGCCGGCCGCTATCCCCTCGTGCCCGGCCACGAATTCGCGGGCCACATCACGGCGGTCGGCGCCGGCGTCACCACCTTCGCCGAAGGCGATCTCGTTGCGGCGGACCCCAATATCAGCTGCGGTGCCTGCCGGCTGTGCCGGATGGGGGCGGTCAATCTGTGCGACCACGTCACGGCGCTCGGGGTCAATCTGCCCGGCTCCTGCGCGGAGTATGTCGTGGCCCCCGCCTCCGTCGTCGTGCCGCTGCCCGCATCGCTGGACCCGGGTGTCGGGGCGCTCATCGAGCCGCTGTCGTGTGTCCTGAATGCCGTGGAGCGCGCGCCGGGTTGGCAGGACGCGGTGATGGTCATCGTCGGCGCGGGCTGTATCGGCCTGCTCGCCACGGCCGTCGCGACACATCTCGGGGCCGCAGAGGTCCATGTCGTCGAACCGCACGAGTTGCGGCAGGGCAGTGCCCGATCCCTCGGGGCGACCTCGGCCGTGGCGGCGGTGGCCGATCTGGGCCTGGACGACTCGGTCGATGTCGTGCTCGACGCCAGTGGTAATCCCGGCGCCATCACGGCGGCGATCTCCTTGTTGCGCAAGCGGGGCCGGATGATCCAGATGGGCGTGGCCCACCCGGACACGAGCATTCCGGTCTTCCCCTACGCGATCTATGCCAAGGAGCTCAGCTATCTCGGCGCCAACTCCTGCGGCCGGTCCTTCCGGCCCGCTGCCGACCTGATGGTCGATCTCGCCGACGCCGTGCGCCCGCTGATCACGCATACCTTCCCGCTCACGGCGTATGCGGATGCCGTCGCCGCCATGCGGGCCCCGGAAGCGGTGAAGGTGCAGATCGCCTGAGCTCGTCGCGCCGCCTGTGGTCAGCGGTCGGTTTGGGAGAGAACATGGACATGCGCAACGGTAATGATCCGTTGCGCATGTCCATGTTCCGGCAATGGGCGGGAATGTGTCACTCGGGGGAGTCGGTGTCCTGGGGGTCGGTGTCCTGGATACCGCTGTCCTGGGGGCCATCGGCGAGGAGGCGGTAGAGCGAGCGGCGGGCCTGGTCGAGGACTGTGGCGGCCTCGGCCATCGCGGCCTCGTCGCGGGTGGAGCCGACCGCCTTGGTCGCCATCGCGAGCTGACCGAAGGCGTGCCAGAGTTCACCGCCGGGGCGGCCGCCCATGGCCTCGCTCGCATCGGCGGTCGCGGTCTCCCACGGCGCCGCATTGTCTCCGTGACCGGCGACGGCCTCGCGGCCGGCCTTGGTCAGCTCGTAGGCCTTGCGGCCGTCGACCTCGACCGGGGCGATCAGGCCCTCGTCCTCGAGTTGCGCGAGGGCGGGATAGATCGCGCCAGAGCTGGGCCGCCAGGCGCCGGAGGTGCGGGCGGCGAGTTCCTCGATGAGCTGATAGCCATTGCGCGGCTCCTCGGCGATCAGCAGCAGCGCGGCGAGACGGACATCGCCCTTGGGACGGCGTCCGCGACCACCGGGGCCACGCCCGCCGGGCCCACGCCCGCCGGGACCCCACGGTCCACGCCCGCCGCGCGTCCCGCGCGGCCCGCGGCCGCGCTCGCCGTCGGCGCCCTCCTGCTCGCCGTGGCCGCCATGGTGGTGGCGCCGGCCGCCGTGACCGCGCTCGCCGCGCTCACGCTCGCCCGGTCGCCCGTCGCGCTCACGCTCGTCACGACCGCGCCCACCCGGGCCGCGCCCATCGTGCTCACACTCGTCCGGGCCACGGAAGCCACGCTCGTCCGCGCGCTCCCAGGACCGGCCGGAGCCGCCCTGCGTCGCGTTCTCCCAGATCGCCCGGGCGACATCGACGCCCTCGGGACCGAGGAAACCGCCCTTGCCGAACGGCCCACGGGGGCCGAACGGGCCGTCGGCGCCGAAGAGCGACTCCCAGGGGTTCTCCTGGGCGCGGAAGCCGCCGCGTCCGCGGTGCCGGTCGTGCGGTCGGCGAGGGCCGCCGCGGTGAGGTCCGTTGCCGAATTGGTCGTCGGCATCGTGAATTTCGTACTCGTGTCGTTCGTTGCTCATGGTGGCAACTCCTTCGAATGGTCGGAGGCCGCCGGCGAACGCCGGGCGGCGGTTGTCCGGGGAGGCCCTCCCCACGGGCCCGGACTGGTATCGCCATATCAGCGACATGACAAAGATATGTCGTTATTTCCGCCATGTCAACACCCCGTCGTCACCTATGGCAAGGTGCCCTCAACGACGGGAGGCGCGATGACGGACTGGGTCGAGCATGTGCTGTGGTGGCATGTCTATCCGCTGGGATTCGTCGGCAGTGCGCACGAGCCCGGTGGTCGCGAGCCGGTCGAGCACCGCCTGCCCCACCTGATCGCCTGGCTCGACCATCCGATCTCCTTGGGGCTCAACGGGATTCTGCTGGGGCCGGTCTTTGCCTCGGGCAGCCATGGCTACGACACGATCGACTACCGCCGCATCGACCCGCGCCTCGGTGATGACGCAGACTTCGACGCGCTCCTCGCCGCCTGCCGCGAGCGCGGCCTGCGCATCCTGCTCGACGGGGTCTTCAATCACGTCGGCACCGACTTTCCGCTCTTCCGGCAGGCCGTCGCGGACGGCCCGGGCTCTGAGGCCGCCGGCGCCTTCCGCTTCCACTGGGACTCGACCAATGACCTGGGGCTGCCGGCATACGACTGCTTCGAGGGCCACCAGGCTCTGGTGGAGTTGAATCACGACGCCCCGCAGGTCGAGGACCTCGTCGTCGAGGTCATGTGCCACTGGCTCGGCCGTGGCATCGACGGGTGGCGCCTCGACGCGGCATACGCTGTGCCGGAAGACTTTTGGGCGCGGGTGCTGCCCCGGGTCCGACAGCGCTTCCCCGAGGCCTACGTCCTCGGCGAGGTGATCCACGGCGACTACGCGCAGTTCGTCGCCCGCTCCGGGGTGGACAGCGTGACCCAGTACGAGCTGTGGAAGGCGATCTGGTCCAGCCTCTCCAGCGCCAACTTCTTCGAGCTGTCCCATGCGCTCGCGCGCCACGACGACTTCCTGCGCGATTTCGTCCCCCAGACCTTCGTCGGCAACCATGACGTCACCCGCATCGCCACCCAGATCGCGGACCCGCGACACCTGCCGCACGCGTATGCCGTGCTGCTCACCGTCGGCGGCACCCCCTCGATCTACTACGGCGACGAGATGGGCTACACCGGCACCAAGGAGGAGCGGCTCGGCGGCGACGACCAGGTGCGGCCCTCGATGCCGCCGACGCCGGACGATCTGACCCTCGGCTTCGACACCTTCGAGACCATCAGGGTCCTCGTCGGCGTCCGTCGCCGCCACCCCTGGCTGCACCGCGCGCAGACCCGCGACCTGCACCTAGCCAATGCCTCCTATGCCTTCGAACTCACCGGCGACGGTGAACGAATCGTGGTGTGCCTCAACCTCTCCGACGACTCATGGTGGGTCGATCTCGACGCGGTCGAGGAGCTGCTCGCCGGCGCAGCCGATGTGGCAGCCGGTGGGATCTCGGTCCCGGCTCACGGCTGGGCCGTCCTGCGGGCTGGGGTATGACGACCCGCCGGCTCCTCGACGATCTCGGGGCTTCCGTGGCGCTCGCCGAGCCCCCGCGCCGCATCGTCAGCCTGGTCCCCTCGATCACCGAATCCTTGGCCAGTTCGGTCGCGGATCGGCTTGTGGGAGTGACGGATTGGTGCACGCACCCGCAGGACCTCGACGACCTGGGGGTGACGCGGGTCCGGGGCACCAAGAATCCCGACCTGGCGCGGATCGCCGGTCTCCGCCCGGATCTCGTCGTCGCGAACATGGAGGAGAATCGCGAACTCGACGTCCGCCGGCTGCGCGAGGGCGGCATACCCGTCTGGGTTACGCGGATCGAGGATGTCCCGACCGCCTTCGCGTCGTTGCGCCGGCTGTTCGCCGACGTCCTGCAGGTGACCGAGCCGGATTGGCTCTCGCAGGCCGCCCGCCTCTGGAGCGGTGAGTTGTCCACGCAGGAGGCCACCGTCGCCGTCGCGATCTGGCGGGACCCGTGGATGGTCGTCGGTCGGGACACCTTCACCGGCGACCTGCTGCGTCGGGCCGGCCTGGCGAATGCCTTTGCCGCACATAAGGATCGCTACCCCCACATCACTCTCGACCAACTCGACGATCCGGCTTTCGATGCCGTCCTGCTGCCCGACGAGCCCTATGTCTTCACCGCCGCCGACGGCCCCGAGGCGTTCGCCGCCGTGCCCACCCATCTGGTGTCGGGGCGCGAACTCACGTGGTACGGCCCGTCGCTGATCCAGGCCCACGGCTCGTTGACCGCACTGCGGGAGCGCCTCACGGCGCAGCGTCGCGGCTGATCCGCGCCCTGTCTCCCCGCCCTGTCTCCCCGCCCGGTCGCCGCGGCCTACATCACGAACGCCTCACGGACCCAACCGGGCAGGGTGCTCAGGCGTCATCGGCATATAGGTTCCCAGCGGAGGGAACCACACGAGGGAGGGACTACCCATGTCGGTGCAGCGCGGAATCGGACGTCGACTTGCGATCGCAGGAGTCGCTCTCGCAGGCCTGCTCGCCTCGAGTCCGGGCAATGCGGCCCTACCCGAGGCGTCGCGCTCGGGGCCGACGAGCCAGCTCGAGGCGCGACTCTCGGTCGTCATCCTCGACGGCAAGAGCGATGCGAGCGGTGGGGCGGCGCGCACCGAGCAGCAGAACTGGCTGAGCATCGGGGATCAGCGGGTTCCGGTTCCTGCCGCATTGGCGAAGGGACTGCATACCGGCTCGGTGGCGGCCACCATCTCCGGCGCCGTGGGCAGCCGCCCCGGCGATATCGCGCAGGCGCTGCGAAGCGGGGCCGCTCGGGTGACCCACCTCAAGCAGGCGCCGGGCGCGACGGTCCAGCGCACCACCCTCGGCACGCATGAGGTCACCGTCGTCCCCGTCAGCTGGGCTGGCAGCGAGCCCGCCGTGACCGCGGACGACATCAAGATCCCCATGGACTTCGCCGACCGCTTCTGGAATGGCAATACGGACAACCAGATCGACCTGTCGGTCAACTCGATCCATCCCACGACGCCAATCACCTTGACCCAAGAGCAGATTCGCACCTGTGACAATTTCGCCGTCGAAGCAGCGGTCCGCAAGAAGTACCCGGACATCGTCGTGGATGAGGCCCACCATCTCGCGATCGTCACGCCGTACTGGAGCGATTGCTGGTGGGGCGGGATGGCAATGTTCGACTCCGGACTGTTGTGGATCAACGGCTTCATGTCTGGCTCGGTCTGGGCCCACGAATTTGGCCACAACTTCGGCTTGGCGCACGAGGGGTCCTTGACCTGCTATGCCAAGGCCACCCGGCAACGTGTCGTCAGCTTGTCCAAGATCTGCGATGGCCAGGTCTATGACGACCCGTGGGATGTGATGGGCAATCGCGCGACGGGCGCGTTGACCGCCAGCAGCCGCGTTCGGCTCGGCACCATTCCGTCGTCGGCGCTGCGGTTCGTCTCCGGCAACGAGACCATCACCCTCGCTCCCGTCGCGGCGAAAGACGGCATTCGAAGCGTGGTGCTCCAGGTCGATAACGCCTATTACGAGATCGAATACCGCACACCCAGCGGATGGGACGACTGGATCGACGACCAAACATTTACCTACGGGAATGGCCAGTTGACGATGCCCGGCGGTGGCGTTGTTGTTCGCTACGTCCAAGGTTTTGGCCTCGACAACTACAACGATCGCTTTGTCGTCAACTTCCACCCCCAGACCCCGAAGAACTACGAAGTCCACCCCGGCCTGGAGCCGGGCGAGTCCTACACCTTCCCGTGGGACGACCTGAAGATGACCGTCGAATCGGCGAGCGCCGACGGTGCCCGGGTGCGTTTCTCTCGTGGCGGAGATGATGGCGTCCAGCGCTGGGCCGGTTCGGACCGGTACGCCGCCTCCGCGACGATCTCTCGCTTCGGGCTGCCGGAGAACTCCGGAAAGGTCTTCCTCGCCTCGGGCGAGATCTTCACCGACGCGCTCAGCGGTGCGGGCGTGGCCGGGGCGGCCAAGAGCCCGCTGCTCCTGACCCAGCGGGACCGGCTGCGCTCCTCGGTGAGCCAGGAATTGGACCGCCGGTTCTCCTTCGCGACCACCGTCCTCGGCGGCCCGGCTTCGATCAGCGCAGACCTCGCGTCCATCCTCATCGGCTTCGGCCCCGTCACCCGCCTGTCCGGTGCCGACCGGTACGAGACCTCGGCCGCGATCTCGCAGAAGTCCTTCGCCCCCGGTGTGGACCGCGCCTATGTCGCCTCCGGAGTGGTCTTCCCCGACGCGCTGTCGGGCGCGCCCGTGGCCGGCAAGCAGAAGGCCCCGATGCTGCTGACCAAGACCGACTCGCTGCCGCCGAGCATCGCCGCGGAGCTGAAGCGGTTGCGCCCCAAGGGGGTCGTCATCCTCGGCGGGACGGCCTCGGTCACGGCGGCCGTCGAGGCGCAGCTCGCGGCGGCCTCGGGTGCGCCGGTCTCCCGGCTCGCCGGTGCCGATCGGTATGCCGTCTCAGCCCTGGTCTCCCAGCGCAACTTCGCCGCCGGTGCCGACACCGTCTTCGTCGCCTCCGGCGCGATCTACACCGATGCCCTCTCGGGCGCGCCGGTGGCCGCCGCCAAGGGTTCCCCGCTGCTCTTGGTCAAGGGCACGAGCATCCCGGAGCCCATCGCCGCCGAACTGACCCGGCTGGCGCCGAAGTCCATCGTGATCCTCGGCGGGCCGAATAGCGTCTCGACGGGCGTCGAAGCCGCGCTCGCGGCATACGTGCGCAAGTAGACGGCACCGAGCGGGAGCGCGGACCCGGGACAATGGCCCGGTGAAGCGCTCCAGCTCCGGTGCCCTCGGGGACGCCTGGCACACCGTCTCGCTGCGCGCCTTCGACCTCAGCGAACGCGCGGGCCGCAGCCAGCAGCGGCGCGTCGAGCGCTGGCGTGAGCACCTGTTCATGATGGTGCAGATCGCCCTGGCGGCCGGCCTCGCGTGGTGGGCCGGCGAGAGTCTGCTCGGCCACCAGGCGCCCTTCTTCGCGTGCGTGGCGGCGATCATCTGCCTCGGACTGTCCTTCGGGCAGCGGATGAGCCGGGTGGTCGAGGTCGCGGCCGGGGTCTTCGTCGGGATCCTCGTCGGCGACCTCGCCGTCGCGGCGATCGGCACCGGTGCGTGGCAGATCGGGCTCGTCGTCTTCGTCGCGATGTCGATCGCCATCCTCGCTGGCGCTAAGACCCTGATGACGATGCAGTCCGGCATCCAGGCCGCGACCGTCATCGCGCTCTTCCCCAATCCGGGGCAGGGCGTCAGCCGGTGGCTCGATGCGCTGATCGGCTGCGCCATCGCGCTGGTCTTCTCGCTCGTCGCCCCCACTTCGCCGGTGCAAAAGCCCCGCATCCGCGCCGCACAGGTCCTCTTTGAGACCGCCGAGACCTTGTATGCCGCCCGCTCGGCCCTGCGATCCGGCGACCAGGAGGCCGCCGATGAGGTGCTGATGCGAGCCCGTGGATCGGAAGCCCAACTGCGGGCGCTCTCCGAAGCATCCTCGGAAGGCATTGCGCTGGTGCGTTATTCGCCGCTGCTGCGCCAGCACCGCCAGCATGTCCAGGATGTCGCCGACTTGGTGGCGCCCCTGGACCGACTGGTGCGCAACTCCCGCGTGCTGGCCCGACGGGTCAGTGTCGCGGCCTGGCGCGAGGATGAGGTGCCAAGCGAGGTTGCCGGTCTCGTGGGAGCCACGGCCGAGGTGACGGAGTTTTGCGCCAATGAACTCTTCGCCCGCCGGCTGCCGACCCGGGCGCGCGATCGCATCAAGCAGGTCGGCGCCGAGTCATCCCATCTTCACCTCAGCGATCTGACGCTTTCCAGCGCAGTCATCATCGCCCAATGCCGCAGCATGCTCGCCGACCTGCTGGAACTGACGGGCATGAGTTACGCGGACGCACGCGCCGCCATACCCGACATGGACTGACCTGCCTCGCGCGCTCCCGCAGTAGGGTCGAAACACACGCATCGCCACGACAAGGGAGTCAGCTATGACGGCAGCACGGATCCTGCGCGAAGGTTTGGATTTCGGAGAGGGCCCGCGCTGGCGCGACGGGCGACTGTGGTTCAGCGACTTCTATCGTCACGCTGTCTACACCCTCGATGAGTCCGGCCAGGGTGAGCAGCAGGTCCTCGCCGTCCCGGGCCAGCCGTCCGGGCTCGGCTGGCTCCCCGACGGCAGCCTGCTGGTGGTGAGCATGCTGGATCGCAAGGTCCTGAAGCTGATCCCCGGAGGCTCCGAGGCGCAGGAGTATGCCGATCTCTCCGGCCTCGCCGACTACCACGCCAACGATCTGGTCACCGATGCCGAGGGCGGTGCGTATGTCGGCAACTTCGGCTATGACCTGCACGAGGACATCCGCACCCGCGAGATCCCGGTCATCCTCGCCGACGAGGTCACCGGCGTCACCCGGCTCGCACGCATCGCGCCGGACGGGTCGGTGTCGAGCGCGGCCGAGGGCATGCGCTTCCCCAATGGCATGGTGCTGATCGACGAGGGCCGCACGCTCGTCGTGGCAGAGACCACGGGCCTGCGGTTGACCGCCTTCGATGTGGCAGCGGACGGCGGCCTCAGCAACCGCCGGGTCTGGGCCTCGACCGCCGAGCAGATGGTCGCGCCCGATGGCATCTGCGCCGACCCGCAGGGTGGTGTGTGGGTGAGCGCCGCGCTGGGCAATGCCGTCGTGCGGTATGCCGAGGGCGGCGCTGTCACCGGCATGGTCGAGACCAGTCAGATCGCCTATGCCTGCGCCCTCGGCGGCTCCGACGGCCGCACCCTGTTCGTCATGACCGCACCGTCGAGCGACCCACACGAAGTCGACGGTCAGCGGCTCGGCCGTATCGAGGTCGCCACGGTCTGAGCGGGGTGATCCGAGCCGGGATGTGACGCGATCCCGCGCCGGGGCGGGGGCATCGGCAGGTGTCGCGGCATAGAGTCGCGGGGTGACCGACGGCCTGCTGCCCTTCATCGTGCCCGTGGACGATCCGGTGGCGCTGGCCGCCCGGGAGGGCTCGCTCGGAGCGCTCGCCGATGCCGTGCGCCGGCTCATCGATGTCAGTGTGCGCACCGAGGTGGACGACGCCGAACTCGACCGCGTCGCGGCCGGGATCGGGGAGCTGGCCGACCGGCTCGAAGCCGAGGCCTCCGCGACACCTCTGGGGCTGGTGGTCAGCAGCGACGGCCGTTTGCGCGATCACGGCAATCCCGCTGTCGGCCTGCGCAATCCGATGGCGCCGCCGCTGCGCATCGCGCGTGGCGAGGACGGCAGTGCGCAGTGCACGATCACGCTGGGGGCGCCATACGAAGGGCCCCCGGGACATGTCCACGGCGGGGTCGTCGCCCTCGTCCTCGACCAGGTCCTCGGCACGGTGCCGCCGCTGGTCGGGAAGCCGGGCATGACGGCATACCTCAATGTCACCTATCGGCGGCCTACCCCGCTCGGGGCGGCCCTGACGGTGTCGGCGGAGCCGGTCGAGGTGGGGGAGTGGAAGGTCTTGGTGCGCGGGGATATTCGCACCGCCGACGGCGAGATCACCGCCGAGGCCGAAGGCCTGTTCGTCGTGCCGCGGTTTGCCCGGCATCGCGGAGCGGCCCCGCAGAGTGACGCCGGGGACTTCGATTCCGAGCATTTCGGCGGACGCGCCGGCCATTGACGCCGCCGGGCTGAGTAAGCTCCGCGGCCACGCGCGCGAGTCCGCACCGTCGGGCTGACGGACGGCCAGCAGCGCAGGTCAGACGAGTTCGACGGCGAGTCCCGCCGCGCTCAATTCCGCGATCGCCGAGGGCGATGCTCCCTGCTCGGTGATGAGCAGATCGACCTTGCCGATGTCAGCGATTCCCGACATCTATGGAATTGGTGACCACCGTCAGGCCGGCCCGATCGGCCAGTTGGCGCGACCTCCGAGGCCGTGCTTCCGCCGCCGATCGCCACGGCCTGCGTGAGGAGCGGGATCTGCGCGGCGCAGGCGGCGGCGATGCGCTGCTTGGCCTCACGGCCCTGGGTGTCGCGATAGCGGACCGGCAGTTCGGTGCCCGAATCCGGTTGTGAGGCACCACCCATGGGTCCGGCGCAGCAGCGATTCTTTGTCCAAGGCGGCCAGGTCGCGACGGATCGTCGCCTGCGAGACGTCCAGTTCTTTCGCCAGGTGCTCGACGTGGACATGGCCGCGCATGCGCACGGCTTCCAGGATGCGCACGAGACGTTCGGTGCGGTGCGCTGTGTAGTGTTCGCCGCTCACGGTCGCAATGGTACTCAAGGTACACGGAACAGTGAGTATCGTGCATTTTTTCTGCGCAGTTCGCGGGCGAAGGGGGTGCGCACACGGGTAGTGCGGACGAGGTAATCGTCGCGAAAGGGCACTTTCCATGACCGTGTCGGCTGCGACCAGGCGTCGGCGCGGCCGGCTGTCAGCTGATGCTGTGCCGGACACATGTGATCTCCGCCACAATGACTGTTGGCGCGGTAACCATTTCGTGACCTGAGGCGTCTGCACCGGTGTCCGCGATCGTTCCTGCCCTCCAGATCTTGCATGCCCTCACCTGACACGAAGACTTCCGTCCGACGCGGCAATGACGCCCCTCCACCGCCCTCCCGTGGCCGCCCGACGGTCGCCCTGGCGACCCGCCCGTCCAGGCCGGCGCCCGTGGACACGGCCCCCCTCGACGACGCGGCCCGCCCCGGCGGGCCGGACGCCCTGCCGGCCCCGAAGCCGGTGCTCGGCCTGTCCTTGACCGGCATCCTCGGGGGTGCGCTCGCGGCCGTGAGCGCTGCGGCCCTCGGCGCCCGCCTCGGCCTCGCCGGGACCCTCGTCGGCGCCGCCGTCGGCAGCGTGGTCTCGGCCATCGCCGCGGCGGCCTACACCCAGTCGCTGCGACATACCCGCGAACTGATCCGCACCCGCAGGCTGACCACCGGCCGCGCCGGCCGGGTGGAGGTCGAGCAGGCCCGGGTGCGAGAGATCGCCCCGCGCCCCATACCCAGGGGTATGCCGCGACGCATCGCCGCGACCGCCGCCATCCTCTTTGTGTCGGCCGCTGTCATCCTGACTGGCCTCGAACTCGGCCTAGGGCGCTCGCTCGACGGTCAGGGCTCGACGACGGTCGGGCAGATCGCCGAGCGCGCCGTGACCGGGAATACCCGGCCGAGCTCGTCGCCGACCGGCACCACACCTGCCTCCGGGTCCAGCACGGCTCCGTCCTCGACGGACTCTTCCTCCGATGGCTCGTCCTCGACCAGCAGCACCGGGACCGAGTCGAGCACCACGGCTCCCACTGGGACGAGCACCACCGAACCCACCGGGAGCGCCACGACACCGGTCGCGCCGTCAACGACGGGTGAGACGTCGAGCGCGACGACGACGACCCCGCCGAGTCAGGCCCCGACAACGCCCGCGAGCACGCCATCCGCTGAGGTCACGGGCTCCGCGACCGGCACGTCCACTGGCTGAAAGAAAGTCGAGTTCGGGAAACACGCCGACGCGCGGACGCGTCCCTCGGCGTGTTTCCCGAACTCGACTTTTCTTGGCTTGCGGCCTAGGCCGTCGGGTCGCGGTAGGTCGGACCTTCCGCAGGCGGCGGCGGGGGCGGGGTGCCACGGCCAGCGGGCGGCGGCGTGATCCCGTCGGCCGGCCCAACGGGCCCAGCGGGCGTCGTCGGAGGCGTTCGGGGGATCGGGGTGGTGTCGTATGCCGGGGGCGTCGTGCCGTAGGGACCCGCGCCGGTCGTGCTCGGCGGGGTGCTGCCATATGCGCTGCCCGAGGTGCTGCCCGCGGGGGGCGGGGGCACGGCATACGCACCCTGCTGCTGCGGCGGGGTGCCATAGGGCTGCTGGGGGGCGGGCGCGCCGGCATACGGCCCGGGTCCGCCATAGCCGCCGTAGCCGCCACCCATGCGGCGCTCACGACCGGATCGCACGAGCTTCACGATGCCGACGATCGTCAGGATCAGGCCGATCAGTCCGACGAGCAGCGAGCCGAAGACGCCCCCGAGGATGGCCAGAACCGACGAGCCGCCGAACTTCTGCGCGTCCTCGCCCGTGAAGATCTTGGTGGGACCGGCGCAGGTGAAGGCATAGTCCCCGCTCGTGGTGACGTCATACGATCCGGCGCTCTCCCACCGGCGGCCGTCGAAGTTCGCGACGAGACCCTTGACCTCGTTGCCGGCGCTCAGCGTTGCGCCATCAGGACCCGCGATCGTGCACGTCTGCTGGGTGGTCGCTTGGGATTGGATCGAGGTGCCGGAGGCGGGGCCGGTGTCGACGAGCACGAGCACCGGCTGGTCCTTGGTCAGCGTGACCGTGTCGCCGGGCTGATGAACCGGCGCTTCCTCGGCAACCTTGACCAGGCCCTTGACGCCATAGACGGCTCCGCCGATGAGCAAGGCGGGTGCCCCGACGAACATCAACAACAAGCCCAGGATCAGCGGAAGGATGCCCCGGCGTTTGGTCTGCATATGTGTTTCCCCTCGGTGAGCCACCGGCAAACAGGGCCAGCGGATACCGTCATTGAACCCGAATCCGGCGGCGTGCGACACGGGGAGGCCCCCGGACCCGGCCCGGAGTTTCGGGCTAGGGTGCCTAGCGTGACCCGCAGGGGGTCGCTCGCGAGAGTTCGCGAAGGCAACACATCTGGGGAGTTTTTCGTATGTCTGCTGTCCGTCTGCGCGCGACCGTCCTGGTCGCGACCGCTTCACTCGGCCTAGGGCTGGGCCTCGCGTCGGCCCCGGTTTCCGCCGCTCCGGCGCCATCGCTCGCGAGTGAAACCGGTGCCAAGCGCTACGTCTATGACGTCCGCACCGGCTACACCACCGACCCGCAAGCCGCCAAGGAAGTCAAGGCGCTGCTGGCCAAGCTTCCGAAGGACTGGATGGCCAAGCGCAACGCCTTCCTCGCCAAGCGGGGGCTGCCGCACGGCCCGATCCAGGGTGCGGTCGAGAGCTACCTCAAGGGCGAGACCTGCCAGCCGACCGCGCTCGACGGCTATGTCACGCGCCTGCTCAACGGCATCCCGATCAACCGCCTCTTCGTCCTGGCCATCCTGGGCGTCTTCGACTACCCGACCTATGACGCGGTCTTCTACGGCTCCAAGACCAATCCGGACTATGCCCTGACCCCGGGCACCACCGGCAAGGTCCGCGGCACGATGGCCGTCGCGCGCGGCTTCTGGGACATCAAGAATGGCGACATCGACGTCATGGCGATGACCAGCGACATGGTGGTCGACCGCCCGCGCGTGATCCGGATCATCTCGTTGATGTTCGGGACCACCTCTGCCGAGGCCGCCGAACTGGCCGACCTGCTCATCCCGCTCATCAAGGACACCACCGCCCTGCGCGGCGGCAACAACCCGATCTTCTCGCTGAACGCCTTCGCGTTCACCGCCGAGGGGGAGCAGGACCCGATCTTCAACGGGATCAGCGACCGCATCGTCATGGGCGAGGGCATCATCAAGGCGCTGCGCGACACCGGCAATATCGAGGTCGGCCCGCAGATGGTCTTCTCGCACGAGTTCGGCCATCACATCCAGCTCGAGAACCACGCCTACCCCGCCACCACCTCGCCGGAGAACACCCGGATGATGGAGTTGATGGCGGACGCCTATGCCACCTATCTGGACGCGCACCGCAAGGGCCTGAACTTCAACATGGACCGCGTCAACAAGGCCGTCGAGGTCGCCCACCTCGTCGGCGACTGCTCCACCGACAGCAACGGCCATCACGGCACCCCCCAGCAGCGGGCGCGCGCCGCCGCGTGGGGTGCGGCGCTGGCCAAGAAGAATGGCGTCAACGTCCTGCCGAGCAAGACCGTGCAGGCGCTCTTCCTCAAGGCGCTGCCGGGCATCCTCGCCGGCTGATCAGCGCAGCCATCCGGTGCTTCGGGGGCCATGCGGGCAATCGCTCGCCTGGCCCCCGAGTCGTCCGGCGGATGAAAGGATCGGCATATGAGGTCCTACTGCTCGATCTATGTCGATGCCGGCTATCTGCTCGCATCGTCGGCGACCCGCGTGACCGGGACCTCGCTGCGCCGCGGCGTTCAGGTGGATCACCCCTCGCTCATCCAGGGCCTGATCGCCCAGGCCGAGGAGCACAGCGGGATGCCATTGCTGCGCGTCAATTGGTATGACTCCGGCGGGCGCCCCGGGGGTGGGCCGGACATCCACCAGGACCTGATCGGCATGTTGCCCCGCGTGAAGCTGCGTCTCGGGCGGCTTTCGCAGACGGGGGAGCAGAAGGGCGTCGACCTGCGGATGGGCCTGGACATGGCGACCTATGCCCGCAATCGGGTCGTCGACATCATCTATCTCGTCTCCGGCGACGACGATCTGACCGAGGCCGTCGAGGAGGCGCAGTTCCACGGCCTGCAGGTGATGATCCTCGCCGTGCCCGACCACCGCGGCCGCCCGCACGCGGTGGCCAAGAACCTTCAGCGCGAGGCCGATGGCGTCATGCTCATCGACGCGGCCGTCGTCGATGACGCGGTCAAGTCGCTCGCCATCGATCCGGCGCTCATCCCGGCCCGAGAGGAGGAAACCGCGGCGGGGCCTGCTGATGGCGCTGCGGGTGCGGTGCCCGAGGTGGGGTCAGCGGAGGCACCAGGTGAGGCCGCAGCTGGGCTCGAGCCGGCGGCGCCCGTCGCCGGGTCGGCGTCCGAGATGCCTGAGACCATCGACCGGCCGGCAGTCCCGCCCATTCCCGGGCCCCGGCCCGGCCCGGGTCCATCCGCTCCGGACAAGGACGCCCAGCCGACAGGGCCCGCCGCCCCAGCGGCCGGCGCCGACCAGCACCCGGCGAACGGCGAGATGGTCGAGCAGGGGAGCGACGGCATACCTCCGGCTGCGTCGGCACCCAAGCCGTCGGTGCTGGCCGGCAAGCGGCCGACGGCCATCGTGCCGCCGAAGATCCCCACGACCCAGACGCCGATGTGGTCGACGTCCACCGGCGACCCCGGGCGCGGCGAGGACTCCGACGGCATCACAGTTGAATTGATAGACGCGGTGGTTCGTCAGGTGCTGGTCTCCTGGACGGCCTCGGCGACCCCCGCGATGCTCATCGACCTGCGCAAGGGCGAGCCCTTCATCCCCGGCGATCTAGACCGCACCTTGCTGCTCGACCTCTCCAGCCGCAGCGGCATCTACGACATCGACGACCTCACCCGGCACGAGTTGCGCGACCGCTTCTGGATGCACGTCAAACGCCTGAAGATGACCTGACGGCGCCCGCTCGGCGACACGGGGCATACCCCTGCTCGCCGGCCGGGCGGATCGGCTACCTTTCACCGCATGGGCAGATCAGGGCGGATCATCCGCCGCAGCATCGGGGGGCTGCTCGGGCTGGTCGCCGTCGGCGGGGTTGCGGGCTACTGGTACGAGCGGCCGATCCTTCTCACCGCGACCGGCTATGCCGCGCACAACGAATGCGCGGTCCGCGAGATCGCTGGCCGAGACGATCCGGCGAGTGACCTGCCCGATAACCCGCTTGTTCCCTATCTGCGCGGCAGCGTCGATGGCGCCGAGACGACCGGGAGTCTCTGGGGTGTGCTCGCCCGTCAAAAGGCTTGGTACACGGAGGGATTCGGCTGCACGGTGGCCGCGGAGAAGCCGCGCCTAGGCAGTGCGACGACGCTCGGAGTGAAGGGCAATCCCTTCGCGAGAGTGCCGACGCCGACTCCGCGCACGGCTGTGGCCAAGGCCATCGGGAAGGCCTTCGGCGATGACCTCCCGGCCGATCAGCACAACGCGCTCGGCACGCGCGGCATCGTCGTGCTGCACAAGGGCAAGATCGTCGGCGAACGCTATGCCGATGGATTCACCGCTGCCACACCGCAACTCGGGTGGTCGATGGCCAAGAGCGTCACGAATCTGCTCGTCGGCCGGTTGGTCGCCGAGGGTGTTCTGAGCGTCGATGAGGCGAAGCTGCGTCCCGAATGGAGCGGCCAGAAGGCCGAGATCACCATCGACCAGCTGATGCGGATGACGAGCGGTTTGTCGTGGGACGAGACCTATGCCCTGGGCACTCCGGTGACGCGAATGCTCTACCGCGAGAAGGACATGGGCGCCTACGCCGCGGGGCTGGATATTCGGCATACTCCCGGGACCTATCAGCAGTACTCCAGCGGCAGCACCAACATCCTGTGCTCGGTGCTGACCGCTCGGACCGGCGTCAAGGCCGATCTGCCGCGCCAGAAGCTCTTCGCTCCTCTCGGTCTGTCCTCGGCCGTCTGGGAGCCGGACGCGACGGGCAATCCGGTCTGCAGTTCCTATCTGTGGGCGACCCCGCGCGACTGGGCAGCCATCGGGCAGTTCGCGCTCCAGGACGGTGAGTGGGGCGGCGAGAAACTCCTCCCGCCCGGCTGGATGGCCCGCTCATCGACCTCGCAGCAGGTCGAGAAAACCGAGGAGCCCGGGTATGCCGCGGGCTGGTGGGCCAATCGCGCCGCCGACGGGACGCTCGTGGCGCCGAGCGTCCCGGCCGATGCTTATTGGGCTCAGGGCCACGACGGTCAGCGCGTGTATGTCGTCCCGTCCGCCGACCTGGTCGTCGTCCGCCTCGGCTTCAGTCCGAGTATCGAGAGCAAGGATCTGCGCACCGACGCGCTTGTCGCGGACCTCGTGACCGCGCTGGGCACCAGCCGCTGGTTGGGTGGCAGGGTTAGGACATGCGCGCGGACCAGCTTGCCGAACAGGTGCCGATTGTCCGACGGGCGACCACCGGGGCGGAGGCGGCCCGGATCGTCGCGGAGTTTCGTCTCAATGCCCTCGTCGTCGGGGACGAGTCCGGCGTTCCGATCGCCGTCGTTCCGGGCAGCCAGCTGCTCTCTGTCGTTCTGCCGCAGTATGTTCGCGACGATCCCAAACTCGCCCATGCGTATGACGAGGCGGGCGCCGACGAACTGTGCACCAAGCTGCGCAGCGTCACGCTCGGCGAGCTGATCGATGCGAAGCGACTAACGCCGGCCCGCCTGCCCAAGGTCAATCCCGACGACACTCTTATCGAGATCGCCTCGATGATGGATGAGAACCACACGCCGCTCATCGTGGTCATGGCGCAGGAGTCGGGCTACCTCGGCGTGGTCACGATGACCCGCGTGCTCGCGGCGATCGCCCGAGCGGCGGGCGAGGACAGCGACCTGGTCCGCCGCCGACTCGACCGCGACATCATCGACCGCGGCACCTCCGGCTTCCTCTCGGGGCGGGATGACTCGGCGGGCGATGACGAGGCGAACGGAGCGGGGTCGCCGGAGGCTCACACCTCGTGAGCGCCACGGCCTGGCTGGCGATCGCGGTCTTCGCCGCGGCATACGTCCTGATCGCGACGGAGAAGCTGAACCGCGCCGCCGTCGCGCTGGGCGGCGCGGCCGCGATGGTGATCATCGGTGCGACGCGCGGGCACGAGATGTTCTTCTCCGAGGACACCGGCATCGACTGGAATGTCATCTTCTTGCTCTTCGGGATGATGATCATCGTCGGAATCCTCAAGGAGACAGGGGTTTTCGAGTTCATGGCGATCTGGTCGGCGCAGCGGGCGAAGGCTCGTCCGTTCCGGATGATGGTGATGCTCATCGTCATCACGGCCTTCGCCTCGGCCCTGCTCGACAATGTCACCACCGTCTTGCTGGTCGCGCCGGTGACGCTGCTGCTATGTGACCGGATGGGCCTGAAGCCGATTCCCTTCCTGCTTGCCGAGGCGATGGCGAGCAATATCGGCGGCACCGCGACGCTGATCGGTGACCCGCCGAATATCATCATCGCCAGCCGAGCAGGCTTGACCTTCAACGACTTTCTGGTCCACCTGGCGCCGATCGTGGTGGTTCTCCTCATCGTGTTCATCGGCCTTGCCTGGTTGCTGTGGGGGCGCCGGCTGGTGCACGATCCCGAGCGCTCAAAGGCCGTGATGGCGCTCACCCCGCGCGAGACGATCAGCGATGCCCGGCTGCTTCGGCAGATGTCGGTGCTCCTCGTCGTGGTGCTCGCCGGCTTCGTGACGCACTCGCTGACGCACATCGAGCCCTCGATCATCGCGCTGCTGGGCGCGGGCGTCGCGATTCTGATCTCGCGTCTCGAACCGCGTGCCTACCTCGAGGATGTCGAGTGGGAGACGCTGCTCTTCTTTGCTGGCCTGTTCATCATGGTCGGCTCGCTGGTGCACCAAGGCGTCATCACCGAACTGGCGGGCAGTCTCACCGACGTCATTGGCGCCAACCCGCAGGGCGCGGCGGTCGGCGTGCTCGTCGGCTCGACGGTGCTGTCCGGGATCATCGACAACATCCCCTATGTCGCCACGATGTCCCCGCTCGTCCTCGACCTCGTGGGCCCGGCTCCCGGCCTGCCGCCGCAGCAGCAATCGCTGTGGTGGGCGCTGGCCCTGGGGGCGGATCTCGGCGGCAATGCGACCGCCATCGGGGCCAGCGCGAATGTCGTCGTGTGCGGCATCGCGAAACGCAATGGTCACCCGATCTCGTTCTGGGAGTTCACCAAATACGGGCTCGTCGTCACGGCCGTCACCGTCGCGTGCACCGTGCCGTATGTGAGCCTGCGCTACTTCTCCTGAGCCGGCCGGCACCGGCTCGGGCAGCCGTTCGCTCGCCGCGGAACCGTGCGCCTGGTGCGGCGATGAGTGTCCGTGGCCGGTGGGGGAGGGGGTCTTGTCGAGCGTCCCTTGCCCCATTCGAAAGGCTCCTCATGCCCTACCGTCGCCTCACCAGCGCCTTCTGGCCTCGGCCGGCGTCGTCGGCGCTGGCGCACGGGCGAGGTCTGCGCGGCCACTCTGCCGGTCTGACCCCTCCTGCGTGACCTCGGCCGGTGGCGGTGACCCCGCCGCGTGAGGACGGCGGCGCTTGCGATCTCGCCGGATCGCAAGCGCCGCAAGCATTTTCAGACGATGGGAGTATGCCGGTCCAGCCAGGTGATATTCCCGTAGCCGAAGCCCTCGCAGGCCGTGCGCAGATCGGGATAGACCACCGATTCGTTGCGCACCACGAGCCCGTCGGGGGTGTCATATGCCGTGGCGATGACCGTCAGCGCGGCGCGCGGATGGTTGGTTAAGGCGGTGGGCAGTTCGGCCTGACTGCCATTCTCGGCGCGCAGGAAGAGCACCGTCTCGGTCAGCTCCCGGCCGAGCTCGCTCTGGGCGTAGATGAAGAAGCGCTTGGGCGCGAGCAGCTTCAGCGGCAGCGACAGATCGGACTGCGGTGCCTTGAAACCGGTCGCCCGTCGCGAGCCGAAGAGGCGGCGATTCGCCTTGTGCGCGAACAAGGTTGCGCCGGCGGTGGTCTCCTCCACCATGCCGAGGACGGTCGCGTGACCTTTCGGCAAGGCCAGCCGCAGACCGAGATCCCAGGCCCCGCCGCTGGCCCGTTTGAAGAGCACCACCGGGTGCTTATCCGGGTCGAGGAAGGCACGCGCATCCGGGGCCACCGATTTGGTGCGTCCGCGCGAGGGCGCATCGATCGCCCGCACGGTCGGGGTCGGCGTGCTGCGATCCGAGAGATCGAGTTCGCCCGGCGTGAGATTCGCGAAGCGCTCCCGCAGGAAGCGATCCTGGATCTGCAGATCGCGCTCGTTGTGCTCGGCCTCGGCCTGCTCGACATTGAGGGCGACGGTGTGCAGCAGCCGCAGTTGCGTCATGAGCAGACCTTCGGCGGAGTCTTTGCGACCCCGACGGGTGGACACCTCATAGGCCGAAATGCTTTCCGGCAGATAGCGTTCCAAGACATCGGTGAGCGTCGGATTGCCGTCCTCGCCGGCCAGTGGCGCGGTGTCGGTGATTGCGCGGCTGAGCAAGACCGCCTCCGCGGGGAGCGAGCCGCTGAGCGCATTGACGCGCGCATTGACCTCGGCGCCCGGCGGCCGTCCGGCGGCGAGGCTGCCGGCGGGCAGGGCCGCATACTGCGCGAATTCGCCGACTTTCCACCCGGAGAAGTCCGTCAGAGCGCGCATCCGGCCCGGCAGCAGTCGACCGGCTCGATCGGCCGCCGTCCGCCGCCGGCCGGTCCCGACGGCCTTCGCGATCGCGGGCTCGACGGCCCCCTGAAGGCGGCGGCCCGGGCTGGCTGGTGGCTTCGGCACCCGGTCAGGCTAACCCGGGTCGCCCAGTGCTCTGGCCGATGCGCTGTGCGGTCCGGTCGCAGGCGATCATGGAGTATGCGGATGCGTGCGGTGATCCTCGCGGCGGCGGCGGCGGTCGTCGTCGTCGGTGGCTGCGGCGCCGGGTCCTCGCCATCGCAAAAGTCGTCACCCCCGACGCCGAGCTCTGCCACCTCGGAAGGCGCCACCGCGACGGGCGCCACCTCGACCTCGGGGGCTGGGGAGACATCGAGCGCGAGCTCCTCCACCGCGGGCTATGGGCAGCTCATCACGACGGTGAGCGTTATCGAGGTGGCGGGCGGAGCGTCATACGAGATCACCCCGGCGGATGCGCTCCGGTCACGGGTCAGCCCCGAGATCGTCGACGCGGCCTGGGAGCAGGTGACGGCGCAGTTGCCCGAGCCGCCGACGCCGGGCCTGCGGGACCAATTTGTGTGCCACGTCTACTTCGCTGCGCGAAAACCGGTGTGGCACATCGAACCCTGGCGCCCGGACGTCGGCTATCCCGCGACCATCGCCGCCGCCTGCAATCCAGGCCCGATCGCCGACCCGGATCGTTCGTAACCCCCCGCCGCACCCGCGCCACCACGTCGAGTTCGGGAAACACGCCGACGCGAGCACCGCATCCTCGGCGTGTTTCCCGAACTCGACCGTCGGCGATCAGTCGCCGACGGCCTTCTTGCCGCGCGCGACGATCTTCTCGTCGGGGTCGAAGACGACCTCGGGATCCTTGCCGTCGTAGTCGTGCATATTCAAGAACAGGCGCATGGCGTTGATGCGGGCGCGTTTCTTGTCATTGGACTTGATCGTGTGCCACTGCGAGCCCTTGGTGTCCGTGTGCTTGAACATTGCCTCCTTGGCGGCGGTGTAGGCCTCCCATTTGTCGAGGCTCTCGAGGTCCATTGGGGAGAGTTTCCAGCGGCGCACCGGGTCGATCTGCCGGATCGCGAAGCGGGTGCGCTGCTCCTGCTGGGTCACCGAGAACCAGAACTTGGTGACGGTCGTGCCCGAGTCGATGAGCATCTGCTCAAAGGCCGGCGCCTGCTTCATGAAGGTGTCGTATTCCTCATCGGAGCAGAAGCTCATGACCCGCTCGACGCCGGCGCGGTTGTACCAAGAGCGGTCGAAGAGCACGATCTCACCGGCGGTGGGCAGGTGCGCGACATACCGCTGGAAGTACCACTGGCCGAGTTCGGTGGTCGTCGGCTTGGTCAGGGCGACGACGCGCGCGGACCGCGGGTTGAGGTGCTCCATGAAGCGCTTGATCGTCCCGCCCTTGCCGGCAGCATCGCGACCCTCGAAGACCAGGACGTGCTTGGCGCCGGTGTCCTGGACGTAGTACTGGAACTTCAGCAACTCGATCTGCAGGAGGTACTTCTCCACCTCATAGTCGTTGCGCGACATCAGGTTGTCGTAGGGATAGTTCTCCCGCCACGTCTCGACCGCCTTGCCGTCCGGCGCGATGAGCATCGGGTCGTCCCCGTGGTCATCGCGGACCGTATAGCCGCTCGTCTTGAGGCTGTCGATGTACTCCCGCAGATTCATCTGGCTCACGATCGAACCCTATTGAGCGAGGGTGGCGCCGCGGTAGTGGCTAGCTCACATCCCCGCCCAGCGCACACCCAGGGCTACTCGCTGTGCTGCAGATAGGTACGCATCAGGCCGGGGATCAGGAAGACGATCCAGCCCCAGGCCCAGCCGTTGAAGACGAAGCCGATGATCAGGAAGATCACGGTCGCCAGGCCGCCGCTCATGGCGAGCATCCCGTTCATGCTCTTGCGGCGCGCCTCGCGCTTGGCGAGCAGCACCCGCTCGGCCTCGGAGAGTTGGTCGCGCGGCGTCGCCGGAACCGGGATGGGCCGGATCTGCCCATCCTGCGGTCCCGTGCTCTGGCCGTAGGTCGGTGTGTCATCCCCTGCTGTCATGACTCCAGTGTCGAACGCCACAGGTACTTTGTCACCCGTTGTCTCGGTCGTAGAGTCGCGCCGTGACCACGACCACGACCACGACCCTTCCCGCCGCCGACGGCACCTCGCTCCATACCTATCTCTGGGCGCCCGAGGCCGCGCCGAAGGCGATCGTCCAGATCGCGCACGGCATGGCCGAGCACGCCGAGCGGTATGCCCGCTTCGCCGAGGCGCTCAATGCCGCCGGCTATGTGGTCTACGCCAACGACCACCGGGGGCACGGGCATACCAATCCCCCGGGGTCGGGGCACGGCTACTTCGCCGACCAGGACGGTTTCGCCCTCGTCGCCGAGGACCTGCATGCCGTCACCGAGGCCGCGCGGGCGGCATACCCGGGGGTGCCGGTCTTCCTGTTCGGGCACTCCATGGGCTCCTTCCTGGCCCGGGCGTATGCCGCCCGCCACGGAGCGGAACTGGCCGGGCTGATCCTGTGCGGGACCGCCGGCGACGCGGGCGCGCTGGGCAAGGTGGGCATCGGTGTCGCGCAGGCGCAGGCGCGGCTGCGGGGGCGGGGGCACAACTCCGGCCTGCTGAACACGATGTCCTTCGGGCAGTACAACAAGGACTTCAAGCCCAACCGGACCGACTTCGACTGGCTCTCGCGCGACCCGGACGAAGTGGACAAGTATGTCGCGGATCCGTTGTGCGGCAATGTGTTCACGACGGGCTTCTGGATCGACCTGCTCGGCGGCCTGAGCTACATCCACAGCACCGACACCACGGCGAAGGTGCCGAAGGATCTGCCCATCCACCTGATCGCCGGCTCGATGGACCCGGTCGGTGCCAAGACCAAGGGCGTGGAGGCCGTGGCCGGGCAGTATCGCAAGGCCGGAGTGAAGACTGTCACCACGCACTATTACATCGGCGCCCGCCACGAGTTGCTCAACGAGACCAACCGCGACGAGGTCACCGCCGATGTCATCGCCTGGCTGGACTCCCACCTGCCGAGCTAACTCCCGACCTACCGCCTGGTATTGGCAGTGATCGCGACCAGTACCAGGCGGTAGGCGCGTCGATAGGCGGCTACGCGGCCGCCCGGCGTTAGCCGAGCAGGAAGAAGAGCAGCGCGAGCGTCGGCGCGGCGCCCTGCACGATGGCCGCCCGCATCTTGCGCCGGTCGGTCACGAGCAACACCAGCGCGGCGGCCACCATGAACGCGCAGCAGAAGATCAGCAGCGCGGTGCCGTGGCTGTATGCCGAGGTGCCGTGCCGGTTGAAGGCGCACAAGAAGACGCCGACCGAGGCACCCAGTCCGAGGAAGAGGTTGTAAAAGCCCTGGTTGAACGCCCACGGCCGCACATGCTCGGCTTGATCGGCATTCTTGACCCCGAAGACCTTCCGGGTGTCCGGACTGTCAAAGCGCAGCGACTCCAGGACGAAGATGTAGACGTGGATCGCGGCGGCGAGCGCGGCGAAGAAGAGCCCGATCGTGGTCACGCCCGCATTCTCGCAGGCCCGCCGCCTACCTCCCCCGCGGCCTGGTCCCCCTGTCGACCTAGGTCACCCGTTCGGCCACAACTCGACCATTTGGGCGTGAGTCCCACCGCCGGATGGGGGACTCACGACCAAACGCGAGGGTTAGGACCGAATGGGGGAATCACACGCGCCGGCGCGGGCGCGTTGTGTCCGGTGGCAGCGCGAGCAGGCCAGGAGTGGGCCGAGCGGCGAGCGCGATCCGGCGTGGCAGGCGGGCCAGGATCTCGCGTCCAAGCCGGGCCGGATCCCGCAAATCGACGTGGGTTCGGCGCTGCAGGAAGACATTCCGCTGTAGCAGTCGGTCCTGGCGGGTCTTCTCGCGCAGCACTTCCCGACGCGGATCGCCGTCCTGCGCGTACTTCAACTCCCCGTCATACTCCTCCCCGATGACGATCAAGCCGCCCCTCGTGGTTCGCGGACGCCGGGGCTCGCCCGCTGTCCAGGCGCTGAGCGGGAACTCCCACGCCGCGTCGAGGAAGTAGCCGATCCCCTCCGCGTGGACCGGATACTGCCGATCCGGCTCCGGCGCACCATTCGCGACGGCGCTCCAGATAAGCCCGCTCTCGCCCGAGGACTCGCACAGCCCGTTCGCGAGGGACACCACCGGTATGGCGGTCGGCAGACCGGGGCAGCAGCGGAAGTCGCGCCCCAACCAGTCCAGGAGGTGGCCGCGGATGGCCTCCTGACGGGAGAGGTGGGCGCCGGGGTCCTCGCGGCTCGGACGCACCAGGATGCGAAAGCCGCTGTCCGCCACCGCCAAACCCCACCTCGGGCCGAGGCGCAAGGCACAGTCGAGGATGGTCCGGGAGATCGTCGTCACCCGCAGGCCGTCAATCTCTAGGACTTCGTCCGCGCCGAGTTCCGCGACATGCCGCTGGAGGTATGCCGATTGCCGACCCGGAGCACTCGGCCCGGTCACATGGGTCCGGCCGTCCCAGGGCGGCACCCACAGCCCGTGCACGCGCGCTGCCGAGGCATGCGAGATGACGACCTGGTCCCCGAGTCGGCCCCGGGTCGCCGCAATGCCGGCGAGCGCCTGATGCTCCCGCACCTGCCACGCCGGGCCGGTGACGGACTCGGCATACGCCCCGGGCCCGGCGCGAAAGTGTGGGCGCTCGCCTACGAGTCGGCGCAGGGTCGCCCGCGTGTGGTCGCGGGCGAGCAGCAGGCTGGGCAGGCGAGGGGCGGTGGGGTAGGTCGTCATACGACCTGAGCCTCACAGCCCAGGGGAGCGGGCGACATACCCCTGCCCAAAGCTGTGGACAGCGTGATCTGGCGGATTCAGCCTGTGGACGAACAGCCTCTGACTCCCACCTTCGGCCACAACTCGAGCGTTTGGGCGTGAGTCCCACCGCCGGATGGGGGACTCACGACCAAACGCGAGGGTTAGGACCGAATGGGGGACTGAGGGGGTGACGAAGTTGGAGAGGCGGGCCTGGACGGCATACGAGAGCGTTCTCGGGCCGCCGAGGACGACGATCCGGCGCGGTGCGAGCCGGGCCAACTCCAGGGCGACCGACTCGGGCAGGGTGGTCGTGTCGGTCAACAGGACCGGGCCGGCCGTCATCCCCGCCACCGGGGCGCCGGAGAGGGCATCGGAGAAGACCCGGCCGGAGGCGATATAGACCGTACCGACGCCGGGGTCGTAGGACAGCCTGGTGATCGCCGCCGAGGTGGAGAAGCGGTCCGGGCCGGCCCAGCGGGTGACGGTGGCGGCGTATGACTGCAGGGTTGCCTCAACCTCGGGGGTGATCGTATTTGGACCACCGAGGACCACGATCCGCTTCGTAGACCTCACCCGAGGCGAGGTATGCCGTGGCCACCCCCGGCGCGAAGGAAGCCTGAGAGATCGAGGCGCTCGCGGCATACCGGTCGGCGCCCGCCCAGCGAGTCGTCTTGGCCAGCCCGGGGAAGGAGATCTGCACGCTCGCCGACGTGCTGGTCGCGCTCGCGACCTTGATAGCGAACAGCCCGTCCGGGGCGGTGTAGCTCTCGCCGGCCTCGAGGCCAGGGTGGCGCTGGGTGCCGCCGAGCGTGCCCTGCGGGTTGAAGTCGATGAGTTCTGGGCCGCTGAAGTTCTTGGCCGAGTACGCGTTGCGGATCAGGATCACGCCGCCGCCCGGGTCGGTGCGCGTGACGCCGTCGGTGCCGGTGAAGCTCTGGTCATCGACCCACGCGTCGTAGCCGGTAGCGGCGCGGTATTCCAGATCACATGGTCAGCACGCCCGCCGCCATTGAGCAGTTTGGAGACCTCACGGGCGAGTGCCCTGACATCGCAGCGGCCGATCTCGCTGCTGGAGAGTGAGATTCGCGTCCAGCCGGTCTTCCAGCCAGCCGCCAGCCCAAGCCGGTCATTCGTCACGCTGCGCCAGTAGCTATCACTGCGCGCGACATAGCTGTCGGAGTTCGCTATGTAGTCGGCGGAGGGTGCCGAGGAGGTCCAGTAGATCGGCATGAAGTAGACGGTGTCGGTGTATGTCGCGGCCTTGGCGGCCGGGCTCACCGCCGGTGTCTGGCCCGAGCGCAGGCGCAGCGGTGCACTCTGCTCGCCCGCTGCCTTCGCCGCACCGCCGCTGGCCACGGAGCGGCTGGCGGCGCTCGAGGCACCCGCCGTGCCGAGTGCGGGACCGCTGCCGGCGGCGCTGACGGCGGGCGCCGAGGCCGAGGATGGCCCCGCCAAACCGGCGGCGAGCAGGACGGCAAGAGCGGGCATGGTGAGGCGCGAGGGGCGAATCGACCTACGCGGGACGCTAGCGGCCAATCTTGCGGCGAAGGCAAGAGCACCGGCCAATTGGCCGCCTGACTGTTACCTGAGAGGTAACCTACGGTTCCGTAACCTACGCAACCGTAGGTTATAGTCGACCGTATGACAGCCGCCCCCCCGCGCCCGGCTCGCCGCATGACTGCGGGCCTCGCCGAGGGCGTGTGGAAGTTGGCGTCGGCCATTGCCACGCCGGTGCTCCCCGACGACTATCTCGATATGTTCGCCCCGCTGCGCGCGGGAGCGGAGCTGCGCGGACGCATTACGGCGATCCACCGCGAGACCGCGGATGCCGCGACCATCGTCATCACACCGGGCCGCTCGTGGGCCGGGCATGTGCCGGGGCAGTACGTCCGCATCGGCATCGACGTCAATGGCGTGCGCCAGTGGCGGGCCTATTCGCTCACCTCGCTCGCGGGCGCTCCCGATGGCACCATCGCGATCACGCCCAAGGCGATCCCGGATGGCGTCGTCAGCAACCATCTCGTTCACAACGCCCGCCCCGGCACCTTGGTCATGCTGGACCAGGCGATCGGCGACTTCACGCTTCCGACCCCGACGCCGGACAAGATCCTCTTCATCACCGGCGGCTCGGGCATCACCCCGGTCATGGGTATGCTGCGCAACCTCCCCAGCGCCGGCGCCGACATCGTGCTGCTGCACTCCGCCCCGCGGGCCGAGGATGTGGTCTTCGCGGCCGAACTCGCCGAGCGCGACCGCAGCGGACAGATCGACCTGCGCGTACGGCATACCGACACCGACGGGATGCTCGACCTCGCCGACCTGGACCGGGAGGTCCCGGACTGGCGCGAGCGGCAGGCCTGGGTATGCGGACCGACCGGCCTCCTCGACGCCGCCGAACTCCATTGGGCCGCAAACGATCTCACCGACGCACTGCACGTCGAGCGCTTCCGGCCGACGATCATCGAGCCCGGCGAGGGCGGCGAAATCACGCTCCTGGGTTCGAAGCTGACGATCGATGCCGATGGCGCGACCCCGATTCTCGATGCCGCCGAAGACGCCGGCGTGCTGATGAAGAGCGGCTGCCGGATGGGCATCTGCTTCGGTTGCGTCGTCACGATGCGCCAGGGCGCAGTCCGCGATCTGCGCACCGGCGAGATCACCACCGCCGAACCCGGCGATGAGTTGCCCATTCAAACCTGCATCAACGCCGTCGCAGGCTCCTGCGATCTGGAAGTCTGACCCCGGACGCCACGAGAGGAACTCCCCCATGACTTTGGCACCGGAACGCTCCGCCATTTCCCCGACCGCGCCGCACGTGACGCAGGCGCAACATGTCGCGGCCGAGCAGCACCGGCTCAACACCCGCCTCTCCCTCGAGGGCGGGGCCGAGCGCACGCATCCGCCCAAGAAGTCCGGGCGCCCCAACCCGATGGGGCACCTGACCAATGAGCAGATCGAGGCGATCGGGCGCGAACTCGACGCGATCCGCGCCGAGGTGATGGCGTCCCGGGGGGCGCGCGATGCGGCATACATCCGGCGCGTCATCCGGGTCCAGCGGGGCCTGGAGATCGGCAGCCGCGCGGTCTTGTTGTTCTCCAAGAACAAGTACGCCTGGCTCGCGGGAACCGCAGGGCTGTCGCTGGCGAAGATCCTCGAGAACATGGAGATCGGCCACAACGTCCTGCACGGTCAGTGGGACTGGATGCGCGATCCGAAGATCCACTCCACCTCGTGGGACTGGGATATGGCCTCGCCGGCCAAGCAGTGGCAGCACAGCCACAACGAGTTGCACCACACCTATACCAATGTGCTGGGGCGCGACAACGACCTCGGCTATGGCTTGTTGCGCGTGGACGAGGACCAGCCGTGGGAGTTGTTCCACCTCGGCCAGCCGATCTGGCACCTGATCAATGCGATGTTCTTCGAATATGGCATCGCGGCCTATGACCTGGAATTGCGCGGCAACCTGCAGAACTGGGACGAACTCAGCGAGGAGGAGAAGGCCGTTTTCAAGGCCAACCTCCACGAGATGCTCGGCAAGATCCGCAAGCAGGCGATGAAGGACTATGTCCTGCACCCGCTGGTCTCCGGGCCGAGCTTCCTGCCGACCCTGCTCGCGAACTTCACCGCCAACACGGTGCGCAATATCTGGTCCAATACCGTCATCATCTGCGGGCACTTCCCGGATGGCATCGACACCTTCGAGACCGACTCGATCGAGGGCGAGACGCGCGGCGAGTGGTACCTGCGCCAGATGCTCGGCTCGGGCAATATCTCCGGCTCGAAGTTCACGCACATCATGACCGGCAATCTCAGCCACCAGATCGAGCACCACCTTTTCCCGGATATGCCGTCCAACCGCTATTCGGAGATCTCGCCGAGGATCAAGGCGCTGATGGAGCGCAACGATCTGCACTATGTGACCGGCCCGGTCCTGAAGCAGGCCTACCAGGTCTATCGCAAGGTATGCCGGCTGGCCCTGCCCAATGAGGAGCCCGGCCGTTCGCGGTGGTCGGTCGTGCGCGGTGAACTCGGCAAGGTCGTCAAGGGCAAGGGCGGCGCCCGGACCAAGCGGCACCTACCCTCAACGGCCGACGCGTAGCTCGGACTATCATCGGCTACCGATCAGTAACCACAAGGGATGCGGGTAGCAGTGGCCGATGACAATGTGAATGCCTCCGTCCTCATCGTCGGAGCCGGGCCGGCGGGCTTGGGCACCGCTGGGGCGCTCGCGCAGCGCGGTATTCGCAGCATCATCCTCGAACGCGCGGCGGATGTGGCCGCCTCGTGGCGCGGCCACTACGACCGCTTGCATCTGCATACGACTCGGACCCTGAGCGGCCTGCCCGGCCTGGAGATTCCGGCAGCCTATGGCCGGTGGGTCGCGCGCGATGACCTCGTGCGCTATCTCGAGGGCTATCGTGATCACTTCGGTCTGGATGTGCGGACCGGTGTGGAAGTCGTTGGCGTGGAACGCGCTTCGGCTGCCGTGAGCTCACCCTGGGTAGTGCGGTCGGCTAAGGGCGAGGAGTGGCACGCCCGGCATGTCGTCATCGCGACGGGCTACAACCACACTCCGGTCCTGCCGTCCTGGCCGGGGCAGGAGGACTTCCCGGGCGAAGTGATCCACGCCGCGAGTTATCGCAATCCGAGGCCGTATGCCGGCCGGTCGGTGCTCGTCGTCGGCACGGGCAATACCGGCTGCGAGATCGCCCAGGACCTCGCCGAGGCCGGTGTCGGTCCGGTCTGGCTCGCCGTCCGCACCCCGCCGCACATCCTGCGCCGAGACACCATGGGTATGCCGGCGCAGTGGACCGGCATCGCGGTCCGGCACCTGCCCGCGGCCGTTGTGGACCGGGTCGCCGCTGTCATCGAACGCACCTCGATCCCGGACCTGCGCGAGTATGGCGTGCCCCGGGCCAAGGCGGACCTGCTGACCCGCGTGCGGGTCGGGTCGATCCCGGTTCAGGATGTCGGCATCGTCGCCGCCATCAGGAGCCGCCGTGTCACGCCGGTGCCGGCCGTGCAGCGTGTTGAAGGGGCCGTGGTTCATCTGGTCGACGGCAGCGTGGTCGAGCCGGATGCCATCATCATGGCGGCTGGCTATACGCGGGGTCTGGACGGCATCCTTGCCGGGCTGGGCGTCCTCGGCGCGGACGGCCGCCCGATTGTGCATGGAGCCCGAAATCCTTCTGGCGCACCGGGTTTGTGGTTCAACGGCTACACCAACCCGATCTCCGGCATGCTGCGCGAGATCAGCCGAGACGCCGCCGCCATCGCGGCCGCCATCGCCCGCGGGTGACCCCCGGGCTTAGGGCAGGATGACCGAGCGGGAGAGCAGGTGCGGGCGGTCGGCGTCGCGGCCGGCCTCGGTGGCGAGCTGCACGGCATACCGGTGCAGGCGCACCAACTCAGCGAGCGGTTCACCGCCGCCGTGCTCGACGGTGCCGCCGGCGGACTCGACGAGGTCAACGATGTCCGCGGGCACCCGGCGGTTAAGCGTGACGATAGCGAGCAGACCCAGCCAAGGACAAGCAGTTGCGCGCAAAAACTCTCAAAAACTCTCAGGGGGGCGATGGCTGGTGCGCGTGCCCTGCGCGACCCAGACCTCGGCGCGCACCGGGGGTGATGACTCGGCGGCGTTGGCCCCGACGCGGATCCGGGTATGTCGGATGGTCCCCCCGTCGCGCAGCAAGACTTCCCAGCGGGTGCCATCCGGAAGGTGGCTCGGCGCGATGGCGCCGGCTTGGGCCGCGCCGAGGTCGAGGCGGGTGTTGCTGCGCAGATCGTGCACGTGGGCGCTCGTCCCGTCGAGCAACAGGACGGCCGTCCTGCCGGTCGAGCGGGCCAGCCGAGCGGCGTGAATTCCTTCCGCAACAACGGAATTCACGCCATCGCACCAGAGTCTGACGCATCCATCCACATCTGTCGCCAGCAGGTCGAGATGTCGCCCATGCTCCACGAGATCGATGTCCTGCACGGCGTCCCCCACCTGCGCTGGCCCCATGTCGAGAGTGAGTCGGGGGTAGCCCGAACCGGGGTAGGCATGGGCGAGGCGAGCCCGGCCGCCCGTCACGAGGGCCGTGACGAGGGTGCCGTCGACCAGTTCATGCACCGCGGAATGCGCGGTCACGTCCTCGGCGAAGGCGCCCTGATCGACAAAGCCGGTTTCGGGTGCCCAGACCAGCCGCCGCAGGCTGCCACCGTCGGTCAGCGCGAGCACCTCGAGGTAGTCCGGGCCGTGCGAGACCTGGGTGATGGTCGAGGTGACATAGCGGAGCTCGCCACCGAAGCGCAGCGCGCCACTCCATCGGCCAACAGCCGCGCCGGAGTGATCATCCTCGTCCTCAGTGTTGAACCACCCGACGAGCAGGCCATAGTCGGCCGCGCAGGCGACGATCTCGAGATTCCCGTTGCGGCCGTAATTGCCTTGGGTCGTCGCGGGGCGGCCGAGGGTGTCGGGCCACGCCTCCGTCAACAGGAGGCGATCCCCCAGGTCTGTCATGTGGCGCTCCTCCTCGGCAGCACACGTCAGGGTCGCTGCGTCCACGGTCGCACACGACCGAGGGTCAAGTGGCTGCCGGGCTCCGCCAAAAGTGCGGACCAGGCCACCTGCGAGATCTCCTCGGGCGTATGCCAGCGCGGGGCCCCCGCCGGTCCGGTCCAGCCAAGAATGCACGTCGTCACCTCGCCGGCGGTCAACCATTCGTCGATGGCGACGCCGGGGGCTGCGTACGCCAAGGTGAGGACGACGACCCCGCGAGCAGCCTTGCGGCACAAGGCCTCCCACGTGGCTGGGGTGACGGTCGGGGCGTAGGCCACCACGGCATACCCGGGCTCGAGACGGGCGACGAAGGACGCCACCGCACCGCCGTCGTGGCCATCGAAGAGCACGACTTCATCCCACGCGCCCCGGATCGGCGATCTGCCCCGTGCGATGCCGAGCCGCTTGCGGTCGGCGGGGAGGAGGCTGGAGAGCGGCGCCAGGATTCCGGTCGCGCCGAGGACGACATACGGTGGCTGCACCGGATCGCTCACCCCTGAAGGATCGCCCATGCCGTGGATCGTCGTCACCACACCTGCCTTGGTCGAGCCGGAGCAGGCGGACGCCCTCGCGGTCTCGGTTGCTGCGGCTGCCGCCGACGCGCTGGACCTCTCAACTCGCGACATCATCGTGCTGGTGCAGGCGGCCGTGGCTGCTGCCGGTGCGGGCGCGTATGTGGTCGTGTCCGGCCGCGCTCGGACACCTGATGCCGAAGAGAGCCTGGCCACAGCCGTGAAAACTACTGTGGCGCAGGCGCTTTCGGTGTCACCGGAGCACGTTGGATTGACCCGCTCCACGACCTGACGCGACGTCAGGCGGTGCCAGTTTCGTCCAGCGCCACGGCCGCGCGGCCAGCCTCGAGCCGCGCGATCGGCACGCGGAATGGGCTGCACGAGACATAGTCGAGGCCGACATTGTGGAAGAAGTGGATCGACTCGGGGTCACCGCCGTGCTCACCGCACACGCCGGCGTGGATGGCGGGCTTGGTCCGTCGTCCGCCGTCGACGCCGATCTTGACCAGCTGTCCGACGCCGAGCGCGTCGAGGGTCTCGAACGGGCTGATCGTCAGGACGCCATTCTCGAGGTACTCGGCGAAGAAGCCGCTCTCGACGTCATCGCGCGAGAAGCCCCAGGTCGTCTGGGTGAGGTCATTGGTGCCGAAGGAGAAGAAGTCGGCTTCCTCGGCGATCCGATAGGACGTCAGGGCCGCCCGAGGCAGCTCGATCATGCAGCCGATCGGAATCGACAGCGCGACCCCGGAGGACTCGGAGACCTCGGCGATGATCTTTTCGGCCATATCGCGGATGATCTGCAGCTCGCGGACCGACCCGATCAGCGGGACCATGATTTCCGGCTTCGGTTTGCGCCCCTGCTCGATCAACGCGACCGTCGCCTCGGCGATCGCCCGGATCTGCAGGGCGAAGAGGCCGGGGATCTTCAGGCCGAGCCGCACGCCCCGCAGGCCGAGCATCGGGTTCGCCTCGTGGGTGCGTTGCACCGCCGCGAGGATCTCCTTGTCATGCTCGTCCGCGCCGCCATCTTGGTCGGCAAGCGCCACCTGGACCGAGAGCTCCGTGAGGTCGGGGAGGAACTCGTGCAGCGGCGGGTCGATCAGTCGAATGGTCGTCGGGAGGCCGTCCATGGCGGAGAGCAACTCCTCGAAGTCGCCCCGCTGGAGGGGGATCAGGGCGTCCAGGGCCGCGTCGCGCTGCTCCGGAGTTTCGGCGAGGATGACGCCCTCGATGAACTTGCGCCGCTCGCCGAGGAACTGGTGTTCGGTGCGGCACAAGCCGATTCCCTGCGCGCCGCGGGCGCGGGCCCGCACGGCATCCTCGGCGGTGTCGGCGTTGGCGCGCACCCGCAGGCGGCGGACGCCATCGGCATACCGCAGCAGCCGGTCGACGGAACGGATCAGGTCGAGGGTCTCGATATCGCCCTCGACCGCTTGCTCGGCGGCGTCGATGCCCTCGCTGATGTAGGTCAGGACGGGGGAGTCGACGACGGGCACTTCGCCGACGAAGACCTCCCCGGTGGCGCCGTCGATGGCGATGACATCGCCCTCCCCGAGCTGGGTGTCGCCCACCTGCACGGTCCGCGCAGAAGCGTCGATCTTCATGGCTTCGGCGCCGACCACGGCGCACATGCCCATGCCGCGCGCGACGACCGCGGCGTGCGAGGTCTTGCCGCCGCGGGCGGTCAGCACGCCGACGGAGGCGATCATGCCGGGCAGGTCCTCAGGCGAGGTCTCTCGCCGGACGAGGATGCACTTCTTGCCCTCCTTTTGGTGCGCGATGGCCGAGGCGTTGTCGAAAACGATCTCGCCGACGGCCGCGCCTGGGGAGGCGCCGAGGCCCTTGGTGAGGGCGGTGATCCCCGACTTCGCATCGAAGTGCGGGAAGAGCAGTTGGCTCAGTTGTTGGCCGCTGACGCGCCCAAGGGCCTCGTCGAGGGTGATCAGGCGCTCGTCGACGAGCTGGGTGGCGACGCGGAAAGCCGCTGCGGGAGTGCGCTTTCCGACGCGCGTCTGCAGCATCCAGAGCTTGCCGCGCTCGATCGTGAACTCGATGTCACATAGGTCGCGGTAGTGGGTCTCCAGACGGCGCATGGCGGCGCGCAGCTCGGCATACGACGTGGGGTCGAGCTCTTCGAGTTTGGTCAGCGGGAAGGTGTTGCGAATGCCCGCGACGACATCCTCGCCTTGCGCGTTGGGGAGGTAATCGCCATAGACCCCGCCATGGCCGGTGCTCGGGTCGCGGGTGAAGCAGACACCGGTGCCGGAGTCCTCGCCGAGGTTGCCGAAGACCATCGCCATGACATTGACCGCGGTGCCGAGGTCGTCGGCGATGCGTTCGCGGCGGCGATAGAGCCGGGCGCGCTCGGTGTTCCAACTGTTGAAGACGGCCTCGATCGCGGCGTCGAGTTGATCGCGGGGGTCCTGGGGGAACTCCTCGCCGGTCTGCTCGAGGATGATCTGCTTGTATGCCGCGACGACCTTCTTGTGGTCGTCTGCGGTCAGGTCGGTGTCCTGGGTGGTGCCGGCGTCGGCCTTGATCTCATCGAGCGCCTCGGAGAAGAGGTCGCCCTCGATGCCGAGGACGGTCTTGCCGAACATCTGGATCAGGCGGCGGTAGCTGTCCCACGCGAAGCGCTCGTCCTTGGCGAAGGTGGCCAGGCCTTTGACGGATTCGTCGTTCAGGCCGACATTGAGGACCGTTTCCATCATGCCGGGCATCGAGAACTTGGCCCCAGAGCGGACCGAGAGCAGTAGTGGCTCTTCGTCCGCGCCGAAGTGCCGGCCGATGGTGTCCTCGGTCTTGCGCAGGGCCATCGTGACTTCGACACGCAGGGTCGGCGGCACCTCGCCCGTGAGCAAGTAGGCCTTGCACGCTTCGGTCGAAATCGTGAAGCCGGGAGGCACGGGCAGGCCCATATTCACCATCTCGGCAAGATTCGCCCCCTTGCCGCCCAGCAAGTCCTTCTGGTCCTTGTTGCCCTCACTGAACTGAGTCACATATGTGGCCACGACGCCTCCTCGCGTATCTGCTTCCCATGCTTCCACGCGCGTGAGGGGACTCTTGCCGTAAGGACCGCCCTGCCGGAATGGGCGTGACGAAAGCGACAGCATGGGAACGCTTTCATGGGGTCTGCGTCCACAATGTGGGTGTGCCGACCTCCTGGCCTGCCGCGCAAGTGCTGCGCATTGCGCAGGCGAATCCGTCGTGGTTCGACGGGCGGACCGCTGTCGCGGCGCCGACCCGCCTCGGGACGGGGGAGTCGTATGACGCGTGGTTGGTGGAGGCGCCCGACTCGGCCCGGTCTGGCGGCTTGGATGGCTCGCGCGCGGGTGTCCGGGTGGTGCTGCGCCTGGCGCGGCGGCCGCTGGGGGAGTTGCCGGCGGATCCCTTGGAAGAACTCGCGGCTCTGCGGTTGGCCCCGCCCGGCGTCGGTCCGCGGGCGCTCGGTCTGGCGGTGATCTTTGAGGACGGCAGTCCAGCTGAGCAGGACGATGCGTCGCCGCGGTATCCGGTAATGGCCGAGGCCTTTGTTCCGGGGGAGGTGCTGAGCGCCGAGCGTTGGACGGGCGCGATGCGGCGCCGGCTGGCGGGACGGCTGGCCGCACTGCATACGCGCAGCTTCGCGGCACCGGGCTCGGCCCGCGACGCCGAGGCGGGGGCGCTCGCGGCTTCCGGGCGTCTCGACTTCCCCGGCGAGATCGCGGGGATCGTGGACTACTGGAACGGCCGCTTGGTCGGCCCTGCTCGCGATGAATGGGCGCCACTCATCGCCCCGATGATGGCGTATGCCGAGCGGCTCGCGCCCGAATTCATTGCTGTGCAGGAGTTTTCACTCATCCACGGCGACCCGGTGCTGACGAACATCCTTGTGAACCGCGAGGAGCCGCACCTCGTGGACTGGGAGTGGGCGCGCATCGGCGACCCGGCCCGCGATCTGGGCTTCCTCGGAGGGGCCGTCCATGCGCAGCCCTGGTATGCACCATTGGACGATCGGGAGATCACCGACTTCCTGCGGGCGTATGTCGAGGCGGGCGGCCGCGGTGAGGTGGCGCAACTGCGGGTGCGCCGGGATGCCTGGCTCGCTGCCGAGGGCTTCGCCGTGCTGGCATACCTGCTGTGGGTGGAAACCGACCGCGCCGGGGGCCTCAGTCCCGCCAACCGTCGCACCCTCGCCGGCCTGCGCGCCACTCTCCCGGCCTACCTCCGACGCGCCCCGGGGGTCGACTAACCTCTGCTAGCCGAGCTTCCTCGGTTTCGACGCCGTCTCGACCATGGCCGAGGAGGCCAAGGAGCCACGGCGCGATATCCCGCGCGCCATCTTGTCGGTGACCGTCGGCGGCGGCCTGCTCTTCATCGTGCTGTCGTGGGCGGCGCAGGTGGCGCGTCCGTCGACGACCTTCGAGACCGCGGACTCCGGGGCCACCGAGGTGATGACGACGATCGGTGGCAACACGATGGTGCTCTTCACCGCGGCCTATGTCGCCGGCGCCTTCGGGTCGGCCCTGACCTCCCAGGCGTCGGTGACGCGCATCGTGTATGCCATGGGTCGCGATGGCACCTTGCCGCGTCCGCTCGGGGTGCTCGCCGCCGGTGGCTCACCCCGGTGCTCGCCATCGCCCTGGTCTCGATCTCGCTCGCCGGGCTCAAGGTGGACCTCGGTCAGCTCTTCTCGGTCGTGAGCTTCGGGGCGCTGACGGCCTCTTCGGTGGTGAATCTGTCTGTCGTCAAGCATTTTTGGCTCGACAAGGCTCCCGACCGGAACGTCCTGATCCATCTCGTGCTGCCGCTCATCGGGTTCGCATTGACCGTATGGCTGTGGACCTCCCTGTCGGGCGATGCGCTCAAGGTCGGCCTCATCTGGCTGGTCGTCGGCATCGCGTGGCTGGGTGTCATCACCCGTGGCTTCCGCAGCCGGCCCCCGCAGGTCACCGTCGACCTGTGAGGACCCGCTCCCATGTATGACGTGACGGAGGCGTCTCTCGCGCGTCTCGCCGGTGCCCTGCGCTCCGGCGAGACGACGAGCGTCGAATTGGTCGAGGCCTTTCGCGCGCGGATGGCGGCCTATGACGCCGGCGGTCCCTGCTTGAACGCCGTCGTCGTGCACGACCCGACGGTGCTCGAGCAGGCCGAGGCCTCGGATGCGCGCCGGGCCCGCGGCGAAGCGTTGGGGCCGCTGGACGGGATCCCCTATACGGCGAAGGACAGCTATCGGCTCGTGGTCTGACGGTCGCGGCGGGGTCCCCGGCGTTCGCCGGCCTTGTGGCACAACGAGATTGCTTCGTCGTCGAGAGATTGCGCGGTGCCGGCGCCATCCTGCTCGGCCTGACGAATATGCCGCCGATGGCCAATGGGGGGATGCAGCGCGGGGTCTAGGGCGGTTCCTCGAGTCGCGCACACCCGTCGATCAGCGCGACACCGGAGATGCCGACCCGGCTCATCGCCGGCAGGTCCAGGCGCACGATGCGCACCGAAGAGGCTTGCCACGCTTGGATATAGCCCTCCACTCCGAGGGCGGGTGCGGCGGCCGCCGACGCGCGAGGGAGACCGGCCAGCGCGGCTGCGCTACCGGCCGTGGTCAGCAGGGTGCGACGCGAGATCGCCATGACCATGTCCTTTCCGTCAGTCGCCGCGAAGGGCGCTGAGAACGACGGGCAGTTCCGGCAGCAGGTCGCGGGCGAGATAGCCGATCCGGCCATAGCGCGCGGCGAGGGTGTCACCGGCCGAGGCATGGACGTGGCTCGCCCAGACGGCCGCGCGGTCCGGCTCGGCGCCCCGGCTGACCAGGCCGACGATGGCGCCCGCGAGGACGTCACCGCTTTCGGAGGTGCCGAGCCCGGTGTCACCGGTCGTGCCACGCCATACCTCCCCCGCGGGGGTGGCGATCCACCCGTGGCAACTCACGACCGCACCGAAGCGCGCGGCGAGCTCGACCGCGGGCGCGCCGACATCTTCGACACCGATCTCGCCGGTCCCGGTGAGCCGGGCAAGCTCCGCCGTATTGCAATTGGTGACCAGCCGGCCGGCGATGCTCCCGCGCACCTCTGGTGCCAGCTCCGGCAGGACGGTGAAGCCGTAGGCGTCCAGGACGATGCGGGCATCGCCGGCGAGCAGCGGGACGACCTCCTCGACGAGGCGCACGGTGCCCTCGGCATCGTCGAGTCCGGGCCCGATGAGCATCGCGTCGGCGCGGTCGAGTTCGCGGCGCAGGGCACCGGCCGCACCGACTCCGGTGATCGAGCCCGTCGCACTCTCCGGCAACGCCTCCACACCCGACTCCGGGACCGCCACCGCGACGGCGGTCGCGACCGACTCCGCGACGGCGAGGGTGAGCCGCCCAGCCCCCATCCGCAGTGCGGCCTGACCGCTCAGCACGGGCGCGCCCGGGGTGCGCCTCGCCCCGCCGACGACCAGCACCTGGCCGCGAGCGGTCTTCGAACCCGTCGGGGTCGGCAGCGGCCACTGCCGCAGCAGGGCCGGCGTGATGGGTCGCGGATTCGCGGCCGTGCCGCCCGAGGTCTCGGGGTGGGCGAGACCGTCGGCGCGTCCGCTCACCGGCCGCCGACCTCGTCAGAGGCTCCCGGTTGATCGGTGACCGCCACGCCAACCTTGGTCAGGTGGGCATCCTCGTTGTATGCCGTGACCGTCCACCCGGTGGCCGAGTCCTCGTCGCGCGCGATGCGCACGATCGCCGCATTGCGCAGGCCATTGGTGCGCGACCGCTCGAGCACCGCCGCCTCGTCGAGACCCTCGGCGACATAGGTGAAGAGCAGGATGACTACATCATGTGAGGCGACCAGAATACGTTGTGCCTTCTCGGTATTCGCCAGATCCGTCAGCACGGAGCGAACGCGGAAGGCGACATCCGCCCACGACTCGCCGCCCGGTGGGCGGTAATAGAACTTGCCGAGCCAGTCGCGCCGGGCCGCTTCCTCCGGATATTTCGCGCGGATGCCGGCCGCGGTCAGGGCATCGGTGATGCCCATATCCCGATCGCGCAGCCGCTCGTCGACGCGATAGTCGAGGTCTGCGTGGCAGACCTCCATGGCGATCTCGGCGGTCTCGCGGGCCCGGCGGAAGGGGCTGGTCCAGACGATCTGGGGTCGTTCGTCATCGGACAGTTCGCTCAGCCAGCTGCCGAGGGCCGCTGCCTGCTCGCGGCCGGTCGCAGACAGGACGACGTCGGCATCGCGCGCCGGAACCTCGATGCGCTCCAATGAATTTCGCGCGGCCGCCTCGGCCGCGACATTGCCTTCCGACTGGCCGTGACGGACGAGGATCAACTCCTTCGGCGCGGCCGTCTGCGGTGCTGTCGATTGGGTCATCGAAGTCCTTCCTCGTCATCGGCCGGGCCGGGTGCGACCGTCCCGACCGGTCCCACCGTAGCCGTCGGCACCCGCGCGATGAACGGGAGCCGGCACACGCCTGCGGCAGGCTCGGAGAATGCCCGCCCTCTTCCGCCCGCACGGCCCGGCGATCGGGCTACGGTGACGGAGGAAAGGCACCTGGGAGTCCCCGGGCGCCACCGAGGAAAGGAGCCCCTCATGGGTTTGGGAGAGAAGTTCGAGGCCGCCAAGGACCAGATCGTCGGTGATGCCAAGGAGAAGTTCGGCGACGCAACCGACGACGGGTCGATGCAGGCCGAAGGCGCCGCGCAGTCCGCGAAGGGCGACCTCCGCGAGGGCTGGGAGAACGCCAAGGACGACATGGGCGACGCCCTCGACGACGCCAAGAACAAGCTGGACTGAGGCCCGAGCGGCTCAGCCCTGAAGCGACGGCGCGGCACGATCCCGGTTGGGACGTGCCGCGCCGTTCGCATGGGGCCCAGCCCTCACCTGTGAGTTCTCACGCCTCGGGGGCCCGGACAGCCGCGACGAGCAGGCGGGCACCCGGGCTCGGGGTCGGCTGGGGAGAGCCCGGTGCCCGCGGGCCGAACCCGGCTCGGCAAACGCTCGAGCGCCGTTCGGCGGGCAGCGCGAGGTGGTGTGAAACGGTGGGGAGATGACGACATACGGACTGCTCATCATTGGCAGCGGACCGGCAGGGGTGAGCGCCGCGGAGGCGTATGCCGACGCCGGCGGACCGGGGCCGGTGGCGTTGCTGACGGCCGACCCGCACGCGCCCTACGAACGGCCGCCGCTGAGCAAGAACGCGCTCACGTCGCCCGGCGACGTCGAGCCGACCCCGATCACCGAGGCGACCTTGCCGGACGGGGTCGACGTGCGGCTCGGGGCGACGGTGACCGCCGTCGATCTGGGGGCACGCACCGTGCAGGTGGGCGGGGAGACGCTCACCTTCGAGCGGCTCGTCGTCGCGACGGGATCCACGCCATTGCCGCTCCCCGGCGCGGAGGAGGACGCCGAGATCCACGCTCTGCGATCGCTCCAGGATGGACGCGACCTCGCCCGCGCAGCCCAGCACGCGCGGACCGCGCTCGTCATCGGGTCGGGCTTCATCGGCTGCGAGGCCGCCGCCTCTCTCGCTCGCAGCGGTCTCGACGTCACTCTCGTGACGCCGGAGGACGCACCGCAGCAAGAACGCCTGGGTTCGTATGCCGCGCAACAGATTTCGGGTTGGCTGGCCGATCTCGGGGTCGACGTGCGCACCGGCGTCGAGGTGACATCCGTCCACGCGCCGCGCACGGTGCACCTGAGCGACGGCCATACGTTGGCGCCGGATCTGGTGCTGGCCGCCGTGGGTATCGCGCCGCAGGGCGATCTCCTCGGTGACGCCGGGGCACAGACATACGAGGGCCGCGTCGTCGCCGACGAACACTTGCAGGCGGCTCCCGGGGTGTGGGTGGCCGGCGATATCGCGAGGGGTCTGCATGCGATCGCCGGACGCGCCCTCGCGGTGGAGCACTGGGGTGACGCGCTGGCCATGGGCGCGGTCGCCGGTCGCAATGCCGCGGTCGGCGACGACGGGGAACAGGAGCGCTGGGAGGAGGTGCCCGGCTTCTGGTCCACCATCGGCGAGCACACGCTGCAATATGCCGCCTGGGGTGACGGCTACGACCGCGAGGAAGTGGTCGGGCGGGTGGGGGGCTTCACGATCTGGTATGCCGACGCCGCCGACACCCTGGTGGGCGTGCTGACCTACAACGCGGACGCGGACTACGAGCGGGGCCGGCGGCTCATCGCGGCCGGGGCCGGCATCGCTGAGGCGATGCGCGGCGACGACATCCCGGAGCCTTCGGACTCGGGCGAGGAGTGAGGACACACCTCGCGGTGAGGCTCTCGTGACTCCCGACCTGATCTACTTCGTCGGCGGACTCGGGCTGCTGTTGGCGATCGTGCTGCCCCGGCTGCTGCAGTCCGCCGCGCTGTCGCCGCCGATCGTGCTCATCGTCGTCGGGATGCTCATCGGGCTCTCGCCTCTGGGAACAGAGGTCTCGATGGACCCGGTGCAGCACCGGATCCTCATCGAACATCTCACCGAGATCACCGTTCTCGTCGCGCTCATGGGCGTCGGCCTGGCGCTGGATCGCCCTGTCTCCCTTCGGGATCGGCGCTCCTGGGTGCGGTGGTCGCCGGCTTGGCGCCTGCTCGGGATCACGATGCCGCTGAGCATCATCGCCGTCGCCCTGCTCGGCTGGTGGGCAGCGGGCCTCCCGCCCGCTGCCGCTCTGCTTCTTGCCGGCGCCCTTGCCCCGACGGATCCCGTCCTGGCGTCCGATGTCCAGGTCGCCGGCCCTGCAGATCCGGAGGAGATCGAGGCGGAGCCGGAGGAGATCGACGAGGAGGACGAGGTCCGCTTCGCGCTCACGTCCGAGGCCGGCCTCAACGACGGGCTCGCTTTCCCCTTCGTCTATCTGGCGATCCTCTGGGCGGCCGAGGGCCTGAGCGGGGAGGTCATTGGTCGTTGGCTCGGATGGTATGTCGTGGGCAAAGTCGTCATCGGCGCCATGGCCGGTATGGCCGTGGGGTGGGCCCTCGGCCGGGTGGCCTTCCGCGCGCGGACCGACCTGCTCCGCGTAGCCGAGCAGCGCGAGACCTTGCTCGCCGTGGCGGCCATGCTCACGGCATACGGGGCAGCGGAACTCGTTGGGGGATATGGCTTTCTCGCGGTCTTCGCGTGCGCGATGACCATCCGCTCTGAGGAGCGACACCATGAATACCATCGCGCGATGCACGAGGTGATCGAACGCCTCGAACGCCTGTTGACGCTCTTCGTCCTCCTCGCCCTCGGCGTGGCCCTGACCCGCGGATTGCTCGGCGCACTCGACACCGCGGGCGTGATGATCGGTGTGGCGCTCATTCTCGTCATCCGCCCGCTGACGGGCATCGTGGGGCTCGGGCTCGGTGCGCGCGACCCGGAACGGCGCGGGGGGCTCGACCGGCGCGAGCGGATGGCCGCGGCCTTCTTCGGCGTGCGCGGCGTCGGCTCCATCTACTACCTCGCCTATGCCCTCGGACACGCCGATTTCGCGCGGGAGCGCTGGCTGTGGTCGACCGTCGCCTTCACGATCATGCTGTCGGTGCTCGTCCACGGTGTCGCTTCCACCCCGGGTGATGCGCCACCTCGATCGCCGACGCGAGGGCGGCGTGGGCACCGGGCGGGCCCCGTAAGTGGTGCTAGCACCGGTTAGATCCTCCCGTAACTGGTGCTAGCACCACTTACGGTGCGAGCCCCCAGGTTGCAACCGGTGCTAAGCGCGCTAACTGGTGCTAGCACCACTTAGGACTACGGGCCGGGGGGTGCCGGGCCGGCGGCGGCTACTTGCCGTCCAGGGCGTCGAGCAGGGCCGAGCAGAAGGCCGGGAGGTCGTCGGGGTTGCGGCTGGTGATGAGATTGCCGTCGATGACGACTTCCTGGTCGGTCCACGTGCCGCCGGCGTTGCCGATATCGGTCTTCAGGCTCGGCCACGAGGTCAGCTGCCGCCCGTCGACGGCATCGGCTTCGACGAGGGTCCATGGCGCATGACAGATGGCGGCGACCGGACGGCCGCTGTCGACGAACTCACGGACGAAGGCGACCGCGTCCTTGTAGGTGCGCAGTGCGTCCGGGTTGGCGACGCCGCCGGGCAGGACGAGTGCGGCGTAGTCCCCACCTTGGGCGTCGGCGACGGTCACATCGACCTTCTTGGTGTCGGCCTTGTCGAGGTGGTTGAACATCTGGACGGTGCCACTCTCGGGGCTGATGAGCACGGGCTGGTAGCCCGCCTGCTCCAGGGCCTTCCACGGCTCGGTCAGCTCGACCTGCTCGATGCCTTCGGCCGCGACGAGGAAGGCGACCTTCTCGGAGTTTTGGCTGTCATTGCTGGTGGTCATGGCTTCAACGTATGCCGAGCGGCGACCCTGGCGGGGTCTAAGGCACTGGTCATACGCTGTGGGCATGACGCACGAAAGTGACACTGCGACAGCCGAATACACCGTCGTGCCGCTCGCCGAGGACACCTGGGACGCCTTCGCCGAGCTCGTCGAACGCAACAACGGGGTGTATGGCGGGTGCTGGTGCATCGGCTGGCATCTCGAGCGCAAGACGCACGGTCTGGATCACCGCGCAGAAAAGGAACGCCTCGTGCGAGCCGGCGAGGCGCACGCGGCGATCGTGCTGGACGCCGCAGGTGCACTTCACCCTGCCGCGGTGGGCGCGTGAAGTGCACCTTTCCCGCATGCGGAGAGAAAGTGTGACAGGTGAGACCCGGGGCGGGGTATTCCACCCTTTCGAACCACCTGCCTTAGGCCTTTTCCCGGGCGCGCTCCTGGTTGACTCGAGGGGTCACATCTGCCAACCGTGCGCTTAGGAGTTTCGCGTGGCCACCCAGAAGAAGACCCCCAAGCAGTCGCCCACCGGCCAGAGCGCCGAGGTGCGCGGCGCCGGTGACGAACTGCACCAGCGCGCAGGTGGAGACGTCCCGGCACTGACGACCGCGCAGGGCGCGCCGATCGCCGACGACCAGAACTCCCTGCGGGCCGGCGACCGCGGCCCGACGCTGCTCGAGGATTTCGCCCTGCGCGAGAAGATCTTCCACTTCGACCATGAGCGCATCCCCGAGCGCATCGTCCACGCCCGCGGGTATGGCGCCCACGGCGTCTTCGAGTGCTACGAGCCGCTCACCGATCTGACCAAGGCAAGCGTCTTCGCCGAGGCCGGCAAGCAGACCGAGGTCTTCGTCCGCTTCTCCACCGTCGCGGGCAATCTCGGGTCCTTCGACCTGGCCCGCGATGTCCGCGGGTTCGCGACGAAGTTCTATACGGACGAAGGCAATTGGGACCTCGTCGGCAACAATATCCCCGTCTTCTTCATCCAGGACGCGGTCAAATTCCCCGACCTGGTCCACTCCGTCAAGGAGGAGCCGGACCGCGGCTTCCCGCAGGCGCAGTCGGCGCACGACACCTTCTGGGACTTCGCCTCGCTGATGCCCGAGTCGACCCATATGACGCTCTGGCAGATGTCCGACCGGGCGATCCCTCGCTCCTTCCGGATGATGCAGGGCTTCGGCGTGCACACCTTCCGCTTCGTCAACGCCGCGGGCAAGAGCAGCTTCGTCAAATTCCACTGGACCCCCGTGCTCGGTATGCAGTCAGTCGTCTGGAACGAAGCCGTCAAGATCAATGGCGCCGACCCCGACTTCCACCGTCGCGATCTCTTCGAGTCGATCGAGGCGGGCAGCTTCCCGCAGTGGGAGCTCGGGGTCCAGGTCTTCGACGACGCCTTCGCCGACTCCTTCGAGTTCGACATCCTCGATCCCACCAAGCTCATCCCCGAGGAACTCCTCCCCGTCCGCCCGGTCGGCCTGATGACCCTGAACCGCACGGTGACCAATGTCTTCGCCGAGATCGAGCAGGTCGCGTTCATGACGCAGAACGTCCCGCCGGGCATCGACTTCAGCAACGACCCGCTGCTCCAGGGCCGCAACTTCTCCTATCTGGACACCCAGCTCAGCCGCCTCGGGAGCACGAATTTCACCCAGATCCCGGTCAATGCACCACGCTGCCCGGTCGCGCACTTCCAGCGCGACGGCCATATGCAGATGTCCACCCAGCCGGGGCGGGCGACATACGAGCCCAATTCGTTCACCGGTGTCGACGGCGGCCCGCGCGAGGTGGGCGAGAGCGGTCACGTCCCTGTCGAGGAGGAACTGACCGGCGCCAAACGGCGCATCCGCAGCGAGTCCTTCGCCGACCATTACAGCCAGGCGCGCCAGTTCTGGATCAGCCAGACGCCGGTCGAGCAGGACCACATCGTCGCCGCCTATGTCTTCGAACTCGGCAAGTGCCAGATCGAGGCGATCCGGGCCCGGATGGTCGCGAACCTGCGCAATGTCGACGAGCAGCTCGCGACTCGTGTCGCCGAGGGCCTGGCCCTCGACCTGCCCGACGCCAGCCCGGCCAAGGTTGCGACCATAATGGACATCGAGGCCTCCCCCGCCCTCAGCCTGCTGGGCCGGGCCAAGGAGACCTTCGAGGGTCGTAAGCTCGGCCTCGTCGTCGGCGACGGCGCCGATGCCGCGCTCGTCAAGGCCGTGCAAAAGGCGGTCAAGGATGCCAAGGCGTCCATGGAGATCATCGCGGTCGCCGTGGGTGGTGCCACGCTCGCCGACGGCTCGAAACTCCCTGCGGACCAAGCGATCGCCGGTGCCCCGTCGGTCCTGTATGACGCGGTCGCCGTCATCGGGGGCGAGGACGGCGGCGCGGCCCTGGGCAAGGAGCCCGCGGCGCGTGACTTCCTCAACGACGCCTTCCATCACTACAAGGTGATCGGTCTCGGCAGCGCCGACGCGATGGTCAAGGCCGCCGGCCTCGACCAAAAGATCGAGGGCGACGACGCCGTCCTGCAGCTCGACAAGGCCGCCTCGGTCCAGGCCTTCCTCCAGCGTTGCGCCAAGCCGCGCAAGTGGGATCGCCCGATCGGCGTCTGACCGACGCCTCAGGCCGCGGCCGGCTCACGCCGGTCGCGGCACACCCCCACGACATACCGCCACAATCGTCAGAGGAGCAGATGTGCGCGCATTGACCTGGCAAGGCACCCGGGACGTCCAGGTCCGGGAGGTGCCCGACCCGCGGATCGAGCATCCGACCGACGCCGTCATCAAGGTGACGTCGACCGCGATCTGCGGCTCGGATCTGCACCTCTACGAGCCGCTCGGCCCCTTCCTGGCCAAGGGCGACATCCTCGGTCACGAGACGATGGGCATCGTCGAAGAGGTCGGGAGCGAGGTCACGCATATCGCTCCCGGCGACCGCGTGGTCATCCCCTTCAATATCTCGTGCGGGCACTGCTGGATGTGTACGCGCGGCTACACCGCGCAGTGCGAGACGACCCAGGTGCGTGAGCAGGACAAGGGCGCGGCGCTCTTCGGCTACACCGAGCTCTATGGCTCGGTGCCCGGCGGTCAGGCGGAATATCTCCGTGTACCGCAAGCACATTTCGGCCCCGTCAAGGTCCCGGACGGCTTCGCCGACGAGCGCTTCCTCTATCTGTCCGACATCTTCCCCACGGCCTGGCAGGGCGTGGAGTATGCCGAGGTCGAGGAGGGCGGCACCCTCGCCGTCTTCGGTCTCGGCCCGGTTGGGCAGCTGGCGACGCGGATCGCGAAGCACAAGGGACTGCGCATCATCGGCGTCGACAGTGTCCCCGAGCGTCTCGCCCTCGCCCGTGAGTGGGGCATCGAGGTGCTCGACACCTCCGAGGTCAAGGACATCCCGCTCGCGATCAAGGACCTCACCGAGGGCCGCGGTGCGGACGGCACCCTCGACGCGGTCGGTATGGAAGCGCACGGCAGCCCCATCCTCGGGGCGGCCGTGAAGGGTGCCGGCCTGCTGCCGGATGCCGTCGCCAAGCCGATGATGAAGACGATGGGCGTCGATCGCCTCGGGGCTCTGCGCTCGGCCATCGGCTCGGCTCGCCGGGGCGGGAGCGTGTCGGTCGTCGGGGTGTATGGCGGCATGGCCGATCCCATGCCGATGATGGAGATCTTCGACCGGCAATTGTCGCTGCGTTTCGGCCAGTGCAATGTGCGCCGCTGGGTCGACGACATCGTGCCGCTGCTCTCCGAGCAGGATGACATCTTCGGGCTGGAAACCCTTGCAACACATCGCCTTTCGTTGGATGAGGCGCCGCACGGTTATGAGATCTACCAGAAGAAACAGGACGGCTGCATCAAGGTGGTGCTGACACCATGACCGGCGAAGTCGCCGGCATCGCCCTCGTCGCCGGAGCCTCCCGCGGCCTGGGCCTCGTGCTCGGCACCGAGCTCGCCCGGCGCGGCTACACCGTGCACGGCTGCGCGCGCGACGCGGAGGAACTGGAGCGCGCGCGTCCGCTGGTGACCGAGCGGGCCGGCGGTTCGGGACGCTTCGTGCCGGCCGTATGCGACGTCCGCGATCCCGACGCCGTGCAGGCCTGGGTCGAGCAGGTGCTCGCCGACGAGGACCGGATCGACGTGGCCGTGCACGTCGCGGGGATCATCCAGGTCGCACCGCTGGAGTCGACCACCCTCGGGCATTTCCGCGATGCCGTCGACACCATGCTCATGGGTCCGGTGCACCTCGCCCTGGCCGTGCTGCCGTCGATGCGCGAACGGTCATACGGCCGCATCGGGATCGTCAGTTCGGTCGGGGGGCTCGTCGCGGTCCCGCATCTGCTGCCGTATACCGTGGCGAAATTCGGTGCGACCGGCCTCGCCGAGGGGCTCCACGCCGAATTGCAGGGGACCGGCGTCACCGCGACCGCCGTGACCCCTGGCCTGATGCGCACCGGCGGCCATTGGGCGGCTCAGTTCGCCGGGGACGCGACCGAGGACTATGCCTGGTTCGCGCCCGGCGCCTCGTTGCCGGTCCTCTCCATCGACGCCGATCGCGCGGCCCGCCGCATTGCCGAAGGGGTCATCGCCGGCAAGCCGACGGTCGAACTGACCCCGCTGACGATGATCGGCCGGCGCGTGCACGGACTCGCACCGGCGACGACGACGCGCGTCATGGGACTTATCGGCCGCGCGCTGCCGGAGGGCCCGGATCGCGGCCCCTCGATGTCCTCCGAACGTCCACAGATCGACGGTGCGACCGCTCGCCGGCGGCTCGCCTCACGTGTCGTCGACACGCTCAGCACGCTCGGCGACCGGGCCGCGCGCCGCAACAACGAGAGCGGCTGAGCAGCATGGAACTCGAGGCGACCATCGTCACGCGGGCCCGTGACCTCGGTCGCGCGCTCGCCGCCGAGGGCGACCTCGCGGACACCTTCGCGTTCGCCGAGGAGTTGTCGCCCTGCGCGCGCGAATTGGGGAGCGACTCCACGGCATATCTGCGCACTCTGATGTCGCTCGGTGCCGGCGACCTCTCCGTCGCGCGCGTGGTCGAGCCACATCTCGATGCCCTGGCCATCTTGAGCCAAGCAGGGATCGCGGCCGATGGGGGCGTATGGGGTGTGTATGCCGCCCACGGCCCGGGGCACCGCCTCGAGGCCGTCGCGGACGGCGGCCGGTGGAGCTTGTCGGGCACCAAGCCCTGGTGCTCCCTGGCCGGCGAGATCGCGCATGCCGTGGTCACGGCGCATACGAGTGCGACGACAACGCGAGCCTTCGCCGTCTCCCTGAGCCATCCCGGTGTCACCCATCCCCGGCAGCCGTGGGTTCCTCGCGGCCTCTCGCGAATCCGTTCGACGACAACCCAATTCGCGCAGGTTCCGGCCGAAGCGGTCGGTGACGACGGATGGTACCTACGGCGTCCCGGCTTCGCGTGGGGTGGCATCGGCGTCGCCGCGGTGTGGCTCGGCGCCGCGCACGCACTCTTGCAGACGCTCGCCGACTCGGCCGGCCGGCGCGAGCGGGACCAGATCGCCCTCATGCATCTCGGGCGGGCCGATATCACCGTCCACGCCGCCACCCTGGCCCTGGGCGACGCTGCGCGGGCTATCGACGCCGGCGAGGCCACCGGACGGGCAGGGCCGGTCCTGGCCGATCGCGTCCGCAGCATCTGCGCAGCGACCCTCGAAAAGCTCGTGACGATCACCGGCCACGCCCTCGGCCCGGCACCGCTCACGGCGGACGACGAGCATGCGCGCCGGATCGCCGATGCGACGGTCTATGTCCGGCAGCATCATGCCGAGCGCGATCTCGCCCGCCTCGGCGGTGCGCTTCTCGACAGCCGGGCGTGACGATGAGCAGGCCCTTCCGGCATACGGATCCCGGCACCGACGAACCCACCTGGCTGCTCGACGATCGCTGGGACGCGGTGCCGGCGCGGGATGCGCGGGAGCTGGTCACGGCATACGACCTGATCGTGCTGCTGGCCCCGCACCCCGACGACGAATGCCTCGGTGCCGGTGGGCTGCTCGCGACGGCGCTCGCCGAGAGGGTCAAGACGACCGTCGTGCTGGCCTCGGACGGCGAGGGGTCGCATCAGCACTCGCACGTGTCCCCCGCCGAACTCGCGCGGCGCCGCAGCGCGGAGGCGTCCCGCGCCGCCGCCGCCTTGGGCGGTCCGCGATTGGTGTCCCTTTCCCTTCCCGATGGCGGCCTCGATGGTCACGTCGAGGCGATGGCGCAGGCGGTCGCCGAAGCGCTGGGCGAAGGCCGCTGCCTGGTGCTGACCACGTGGTCCGCCGACGGCCATCCCGACCACGAGGCAGCTGCCAGGGCGGTGACCCGGGCCGTCGCCGGGCGAGCGAACGCCGACGTCGCCTTCGTGCCCGTATGGCTGTGGCAATGGGGTTGTCCCGACGACCTGCCGTGGGACCACCTGATCCTCGTCGACCTCGAGCCGAATGCCCTGTCCGCCAAGGAGAATGCCATCGCCTGTCATCGCACGCAGGTCGAGCCGCTCGGGCAAGGCGCAGGAGAAGAGACCTTGTTGGCCGAGCACATCGTGGCTCGCTTTTCGCGCGTCGTCGAGACGCTGATCGTCCCCGGCGAGCCCGCGGTCGGCAGGTCCGGTCAACGACGTGACCGGGCGCGGACCTTCGATGCGATGTATGACGATGGGTCCGACCCCTGGGACTTCGGCCGGTGGTACGAACGGCGCAAACGCGCGCTGACGATGGCCGTTCCGGCGCACGAGAGGTATGCCCGTGTCCTCGACATCGGTTGCGCGACAGGGGAGCTCACCGAGCTATTGGCTCAGCGGGCCGACTCCGTCGTGGCCGTTGACGTGAGCGAGCGTGCCATTGCGATCGCGAGGGCCAGGCTCGGCGATCCGGGCGACAGCATCGACTTCCGGGTCGGCGAGTGTCCGATCGTGCTCCGTGAATTGCGTTCCCAGGGAAGGCAATTCGATCTCATCGCTCTCTCGGAGGTCGGATACTTCCTCACCGGCTCCGAGCTGCTGGCCACCCTCCGGGCGATCCGCGGACTTATTGCCGACGACGGCGAACTGGTGTCGGTGCACTGGCGGCACCCGACCGACGACATACCCCTGGACGGCCCGCGCGTCGATGCCCAGGTGCGGGCCGTTTTCGGCGCCCCACGCGTCGACTATCGCGACGACGACCTGCTGTTGACAGTCCACGGCGGGGAGGTTCGATGAGCGCCCTGACCGCTCTGCTGCCCGCAGCCGACCACATAGCCCGCGTGGCCGTCGTGGTGCCCGCGCGCAACGAGGAGGAGCTGATCTCCTCCTGCCTCGAGGGGCTCCTGACCGCCCGCCGCGAACTCTCGGGGCGTCGACCGGAGATCGACACCGACTTGATCGTTGTCGCCGACCGCTGCACCGATGCAACAGAGCGGCTCGTGCGCGATCACGGCCTGGTGCCGGTGCGATCCGACCACGGCAATGTCGGCGGGGCGCGCGCACACGGCGTGCTACGGGCGCTCGCCGGAGCGCGGCGTGCGGGCGTCGTGCCGGCGCAGTTGTGGCTGGCCGGAACGGACGCGGACAGCATCGTGCCGCCGCACTGGCTGAGCACTCAGGTCGAGTTCGCCGAGGCGGGGACCGATGCCGTGATCGGCACCGTCGAACCACGCGATGTCGCCGACAGCCTGGTGCTGCGCCGGTGGCACGACCGGCACGACCTGCGCGAAGGACACGGCTATGTCCACGGTGCCAACCTCGCCATGCGCGCGAGCACCTATCTGGCGGCCGGCGGCTTCCCGCACACCCGCCGGGACGAGGACGTCGCCCTGGTCGAGGCGATCCGGCGCAGGACCGACCGGTGGATCGCCACCGACCGCACCCGCGTCTCCTCCTCGGGACGGCTGACCGGACGCTGCGAGGGCGGTTTCGCGGACTATCTCGCGGGCCTGGCTGCAGCCGTGACCGGTGGTGCGCCGCCGGTGACCGCACCATGAGACTCGCCGTGCTGGCCACCTCGCGCCACCCACTCCGGCAGCCGTGGCCGGGGGGCCAGGAATCGCAGACCGCCCTCTTGGCACGAGGACTCCGTGAGCGTGGACATCAGGTCGTCCTCTTCGCGGCCGCGGGGTCCGATCCGGATCTCGCCGACGAGCTGCATGCCTATCCGCGGTTGCCGCCACTGTCGGAAGTCAGCGCGCTGGACCCGCACCTGCCGGAGCCGGAGTTCCTTCGCGACCACGCCGCCTTCACCGCCGCCATGACCCAGGTGCTGCGCGACCAGGACATCGACCTGGTCCACAACCAGAGCCTGCATCACCTTCCGCTGTCGATGAGCCCGGCCCTGCGCGTTCCGGTGGTGACGACTCTGCATACGCCGCCGTTCCCGTGGATGGAGTTGGGTGTCGCTCTGGCCGACGATCGGGCGCGCTATGTCTGCGTGAGCCGGGCGGCGGCGCGCGACTGGACCTGCCTGCCTCGGGAGCCGGAGATCATCCCCAATGGCGTTGTCGTGCCGCAGGATTCGCCGGGACCGGGCGGTGACGACCTCGTCTGGGTCGGACGCGTCACCCCGGAGAAGGGCCTGGATCTGGCCATCGCCGCGGCCCGGATCGCGGGTCGCCGGCTGCGGATCATCGGCCCGGTGAGCGACGAGGCGTATGCGGATGGGGTCATCCGACCGCTGCTCGGTGCTGATGCGCAGCTGCTCGGGCATCTCCGGTCCGAGCAGATCGGGCCCGTTCTCGACGACAGTGCCGCCTGCCTGGTGACGCCGCGGTGGGACGAGCCCTTCGGCCTCGTCGCGGCGGAGGCGATGGTGCGCGGGACACCGGTCGTCGCCGTTGCCCGTGGCGGGCTGAGGGAGGTGGTCGGCCCCGGCGGCGGTGTCCTTGTCCCTCCGGGTGACGACGAGTCCGTGGCGACGGGCCTGGCCGCCGCGGTTGCTCAGGCAGCGGATCTCGACCGGACGCAGGTCGCTCGGTGGGCGCGCCGAGTTCACGATCTCGAGTCCTCGATCACGCGGTATGAGCAGTTCTTCGCCCGGGTCCTGGCGGGTGCCGCGTGAGAGTCGGCATCTATGTCCATCACTCCGGGTCCGGCCACGGCCGTCGTGCGGCGTCCATCGCGCAGGCGGTGCGGGAGCGCGGTGCGGCGGTGAGCGTCGCAGGATCCTCGGGCGTGGTCGATCTGTCCCTGCCGCGCGACGACGAGCCGCCCGCGCAGGGCGACGCCACGGCTCGAGGAGCGCTGCACTGGGCTCCGTTGCGGCACAACGGAATGCGCGAGCGTAGCCAGTTGATCGCCCGGTGGGTCGCCGAGGAACGTCTCGACGTCGTCGTCGTCGATGTGTCGGTCGAGGTGGCCGCGCTCGTGCGGCTGCTCGGCGTGCCTGTCCTCGTCGTCACCCAACCGGGCGACCGCACCGACCGGCCGCACGCACTGGCATACGACCTCGCCGAGGTGATCCTCGCGCCCTGGCCGGACGGCTTCGATGCGGGACCGCACGTTGGCCGCTGGCGGGAGAAGGTCGTCGCCGTCGGGGGCATCAGCGCTTTCACGACGCGTTCACGGGCAGAACGGCCCAGCCCCGCGTCCCCCTACGGCGTGCTTCTCGCCGGCGGCGACGGGTGGCCCGATCCCACACTGCCGCAGCGCATTTCATGCGCCGTTCCCGCGCTCACATGGCACACGCTCGGCGGAGAGCACTGGCTCGACGATCCCGAGGACCTGCTTCGGGGAGCGGACGTGGTGATCAGCCATGCCGGCCAGAACGCCGTCGCCGATCTCGCGGCGGCCGATGCGCCGTCGATCGTCGTCGCCATGCCGCGACCCTTCGACGAGCAACGTTGGATGGTGCGTGGCCTGGCGGCGGGGGGCTGGTGCACCGGCATCGACGATGCCTCTTCGCTAGCCGACGCCGACTGGGCCGCCCTGGTCCGGCGCGCGACGAGGATGCCACGTCGGTGGACGGACTGGCATACGGAGGGAGCGGCCGGTCGCGCCGCCGACGTCATCCTGGACGTCGCACATGGCTGAGGTCGTCATCACGCTCGTCCATGGGCGTCATGAGCACCTACTGCGTCAATGGCGGATGCTTCGCACGGTGGCGCCGGAGGTCTCTTATGTGGTGATTGCTATGGGGGACAACGCGATTGCCGGCCTCCTCCGCCTCGACCCGCATGCGCATGTCGTCGAGATCCCGGTGACTCCGGACGGCTTGCCGCTCGCGGCGGCCCGCAATCTCGGAGTGCGCACGGCCCGGCAACTCGGCGGCGAGCCGGAGCTCCTCGTCATCCTCGATGTCGATTGCCTGCCGGGTCCCGGCTTGATCACGCGATATGCCGAGGCCGGCCGTCGGGCTCCGGACGACCTGCTCTGTGGTCCCGTGACCTATTTGCCCCAAGGGCTGCTGCCGGAGACCCCGGAAGCGCTGGCTGCGGCGACCGCGCCGCATCCGGCCCGCCCGGCGCCCGAGGCCGGCGATCTCGAGCGCGACGGCGTGCACGACCTCTTCTGGTCGCTCAGCTTCGCTCTGACACCGGCGACGTGGGACCGGATCGGCGGTTTTTGCGAGGAGTTCACCGGATATGGCGGCGAGGACACCGATTTCGCGTGGTGGGCGAAGGCGGCGGGCGTGGGCCTGGCCTGGGTCGGCGGGGCCGACGCCTATCACCAGTGGCACCCGGTCTCGACCCCGCCGATCGAGCATCTCGACGACATCGTTCGCAATGCCCAGATCGTCCATCGCCGGTGGGGTCGCTGGCCGATGCGCGGGTGGCTGGATGCCTTCGAGGCGGCGGGTCTGCTGACCTGGCGCAGGGACGCCAACGGCTCACCACTCCCCGTCCGCGTCGCTCCTGACCGACATGACTCGCCGAAGATCCACCCCTAGGGATGGGCACGAAAGGGTGCAATTGCTTCGTCCCCCTTGACAGGCGGCCGCTAAACCCCCGCGAGCATGGCGGCGAACCTAGCGTTGTCAGCGATGGGCCGACCGTAGGCGTGCAACTGCTGTCTCGGCGACCCAGGACCCTGATCACACCCAGAGAGGGATCACGATGTCCGATCCGCTGTCCAATATCCCCACGACCGGCGACCCGCTCGCCGGCACCCCGGCGGCAACGCCTCCGGCGCAGCCCTCGACGCCTGCGGCGAAGTCCACGACACCCGCGGCACCCGCGCAGCGTCCGGCTTCCGCCGACTCGACGGCCGCCGCTGCGGCGAACGAGGCCAAGAGCGTCGCCCAGGACGCCGGCGAAAGCGGCAAGGCCGTCGCTGCCACCGCGAAGGACGAGGCGCAGCAGGTCGCCACCGAGGCGAAGAACCACGCCCAGGACCTCTTCCACCAGGCGCGCGGCGAGGTGACGGCGCAGGCATCGACGCAGCAGCAGCGCGCCGCCGAACTCCTGCGCGCCGTGTCTGGTGAACTCGGCCAGATGGGCCGCTCGGCCGACACCGGCATGGCCGCCGACTTGGTCAACCAGGCCTCGGGTCACGTCGACCAGATCGCCGGCTGGCTCGAGAACCGCGAGCCGGCGGATCTCCTCGACGACATCAAACGGTATGCCCGTCGCAACCCGGGCACCTTCCTCGCCGGCGCCGCGCTGCTCGGTTTCGTCGGTGGCCGCGTGACCCGCAGCCTCCAGGCCCAGGCGTCGAACGATGGCTCGCCGACCGCATACGGACAGCAGCGCCCCGCCGCGGCCTTGCCGCGCCACGAGGTCCCCACTACCCACGTGCCGAGCGTCGCCCCGGCATACGGCGGCGGGCAGGCGTCGACGGGCACGCCGACGACGTCCCCTCGTAGCGAGACCCCGGCGGCGACGACCAATCCGGCCGGCATGGAGCGGCGCGGATGAGTTCGCCTGTCGAACACGGAGCGAGCGCGCTCAACGGGCCCGCGGGGAGCGCCCCGGACCTGCGACGGCCCGCCGCCCCGGGCGAGGTGCGCCCCGCGGAGCAGATCGAAGGCGCGCACGACACCTACGACAAGGGCGAGGTCGGCTCGATCGGGGCGATTCTCAGCGCCGTGGCCGGTGACATCTCCACGCTGATGCAGCAGGAGGTGGCGCTGGCCAAGGCCGAGGTTCGCCAGTCCGCGCAGAACGCCGGCAAGGGTGCGGGCATGCTCGCCGGTGCCGGCGTGGCCGGACACCTCGCGCTCATCTTCATGTCGCTGGCTCTGTGGTGGGCCCTCGGCACCTGGATGCATCGCTTCGGGTGGGCGGCGTTCATCGTCGGCCTGCTCTGGGCGGCGATCGCCGGAGCTCTCGCGATGAAGGGTCGCTCCGAACTCAAGAATGTCAATGGCTTGCCGCGCACCGTCGAGACCGCCAAGAAGGTCCCGGATGCGCTGAAGGGAAATGAGGACCACCGATGAGCAATACGGACATGAGCAACGACCCCGACGAGCTGCGCCGTGACATCGAGCGCACCCGCGAGAACCTGAGCCAGAATGTCAACGCCCTCGGCGAGGCCGTCGACCCCGGTGCCGTCGCCAAGCGACAGGTCGAGAAGGTCCAGGACAAGGTCATGGGCGTCGGTCAGGGCCTGAAGGAGAAGGTCATGGGCAGCGACGACGACTATGGCAATGACGGTGTCGCCGCGAAATTCGGCGACGCCGGCGACAAGGTCGGCGAACTCGCCGGTTCGGCCAAGTCCTCGGTCGAGAATGCTCCGGCCGCTGCCAAGCGCAAGGCCCAGGGCAATCCGCTGGCCGCCGGTCTCATCGCCCTGGGCGCGGGCTGGCTGCTCGGCTCGCTGCTGCCCGCTTCTCAGCGGGAGCAGGAACTGACCGATCGCGCCAAGGACGTCATCGAGGACAAGGGCCAGCCCCTTCTGGACGAGGTCAAGTCGGCGGCCCAGGATGTCGCCGAGAACCTCAAGGCGCCCGCCCAGGAAGCTGCCGCCGCGCTGAAGGACAGCGCGCAGGAGAGCGTCGAGAAGGTCAAGTCCGAGGGCCAGGACGCCGCCGCGCAGGTCAAGGCGAGCGCCAAGGACTCCGCCGAGACGGTGCAGCAGCAGGCGAAGTAACCCGCCTCCTGGCTGCACGAAGAACCCCGGCGACCCGCGTGGGTCGCCGGGGTTCTTCGCGTCTCGGACATTGGGCCGGCGGTCTCCGATCAGGCGTATGCCGGCGCCTCACCGAGGGGTATGCCAGCTCCGCAACGCGGGCCGGGAGCGAGCCGGATGGGGCCGGACACCCCCGGCGGGACGTCGAGCCCACCCTGCTGGATCCGGATCTCGCCGGCGTCGTGCATGGCCCGGGCGATCTCACGAACGAGCGGCATCAGCGCGCGCCAGGACTCGCCGCCGGCGATGCGCGCTGCCTCGCTCGGGCACATCGATCCGGTCGGCCGGCCGCGCAGGATCGTGCGAATGGCCGCGGCGAGGCGAGGCGAGTCGACCGGCCGTCGTCGGTCGGCTCCCACCACGGGTCGCCGCGCTCACCCAGGGCGACCTTGGCGTCCTGAACCCCACGGCGCATCGGCGGCATGGGTGCGCACGGCGCGGCGGGCGTGCATCAATCCGGCGACGAGCTCGGCCCGAAGTTTTTCGGGGATTCCGGGATCCGTTGCCCGCCAACGCCGTCTGCCCACGACGATATGGCGGCCGTCCAGCGTGCGTTCCACCGAACGCTCACCGGCGGCCGCCGGTGGGGTCAGCTGACGACCGCGTCGATCATCTTCTTGAGAGCGCCGGGCTGCTCCGGCTTGGTCGGGGCCGTAGGGCGCAGCTCGGCCATCCGCGTGCCGATCTCGCGAAGGTCGGTGCGCGACAAGGCATCGCGGACCTTCGGGAACCACTCGTCCTCCTCCTCCTTCACGTGATGGCGGACGTTCTCCATCAGAACGGTGAACTTGGGGAAATAGCGCTCGTCCGTGTCGTCCATCGCCTCGAGCTCGACGGCGAGCAGGTCGACGACGTGGTGCTCTTCATACGACTCGAGGATGTCGTCCTCGATGTCCGGCACGAGCCGGCGCACCTCGGGATACATGACCTCGTTCTCGAGATAGGTATGCACGGTGAGCTTGCTCAGCACCTCGGTGACGATCTTGCGCTTGCGCGCCGGGGTCGTGGCCTTCTTCTCGAATTCGGCGAAGAGCTTGGCGACCTCCTTGTGGTCGGCCTTGAGCATGACGATGGCGTCCTGAGACATGGGTTCCTCTCGTGTCGGGTCCCGGGCGGGCCCACATCGGGATGTCGATCGGGGGCCGGGCTCGCTATCCGGAGCCTAGGCTGTCGGCCGGGTCCGGATGCCCTTGGCTTCCACCCTCTTTGGAGTGGTATGCCCGCTAGGCTTCCGGGCGATCATGAGACGCGACAACTGTCCCGGCTTGGTGCTGAGCCTTCTCGCCGCCACGATGGCGCCGGCGGTCAGTCCGTTACTCGTCGCGATCGTGCTCGGCGTCCGTATGGTCGTGGCCGTCGCCCTGATCGTGGCTTTCGGCTTCGCCGGCACTCTGATGGCCGGACGCGCGCTCGGCGTGCCACCGATGCAGCGCCTGCTCGTCGCCGCCGGCTTCTCTATCTGCGGGGCGGCCGCGGTGGCGGCAGTCGACGGGGTGGTCGAAGCGGACGAGGAGGATGTCGCCTCGGCCATCGCGCTCGTCGTCCTCTTCGGCACGGCGATGATCGCTCTCGGCCCGGCGCTGACCGGGCTACTCGACCTCAGCACGCGCCGGCAGGGACTCGTCATCGGGGGTGCGGTCCACGAGGTTGCCCAGGTCGTCGCCGCCGGAGGCATCATCGGCCACGCGGCCCTGGCCGCCGCGGTGACGGCGAAACTCGCCCGCGTGGCCATGCTCGCGCCGATGATCATGGTGATCGGTGCGCGCCGCCGGCATCGGCTTGCAGCCGCAGCGACCACGTCGAATCCGCCGCTCGTGCCGCTCTTCGTCGCCGGCTTCCTCGCCGCTGCCGTCGTGCGCACCGCCGTGCCGCTCGACGATGGCGTGATCTCGGCCGCGCGGATGCTGCAGACCGTTCTCCTTGCCGCGGCGATGTTCGCCCTCGGCACCGGCGTCAAGGCCCCGGTGCTGCGCAAGCTCGGCGGGCGGCCGCTTGCTCTCGGCGCCCTGTCGACAGCCTGGCTCTTCGTTCTCGCCGTGGGAGCGGTCGCCATCACCACCTGACGTCGGGGCAAGATCTCAATCGAGGTCGAAATCCACTCTCTCCCCGCGCAATTGGCGCAGTCCGTCACGCAGCAGGTGCAGCGCCGCCACGACGACGAGCCCACCGACGAGCAGGGCGAGGGCCGGGTCGAGCCAATGGAAGCGCCCCGTCGCCGCGATGATCCCGCCGGCGACCGCGACCGCCCCTGCCGCTGTGGCATCGGCGAGAGTGTCGATCAGCACCGAGCGCATGTGCACATCCTCGCGACCGGCATCGCGTCCGAGCACCACCGCGCCGAGCAGCAGCACGACGCACGTCACGACCGCGGCGAGCAGCATAGGCAGTCCCAGCACGGCATACGACCCATGGCGCAGGCGGTGCACGGCCTCGGCGACGATGATCGCGGTGACGACCAGGAGCAGCACGCCATTGACCAGGGCCACGATCGTCGTCGCGCGCGACCGGGCAGGGTCGGCGCCGGGGCGGTCTCGGACGGTGACCGCAACCAGTCCCAGCAGCAGGGCCACCGAGTCGGCGGCGGTATCGCCGGCGGCGGCCAAGAGGCTCACCGCGCCGCTCACGCGCCCGGCGATCAGCAGGCCACCGATGAGCGCGAGATTCAGCAGCAGCACCACGGCGAGCCGGCGCCGCTGACTCCATCCCTTCACGGGACCAGTCTCGCGGTCCCGGGCCGGCCACGGAGCGGGTGGGTCACGGCATACGGGCGGCCGTGGTATGCCGGCCTCCCGGGCGCCGCGGCCGCGCGCGCCCGGGAGGGGGTCTCAACAGCCAGTGGGATCGAACGTCTGGGTCGCGGCGGGCACTGCGCCCGAGCCGTTCCAGGTGTTCCCTGCACTGGTCCAATAGGTGCGCAGATTGGGGGCGACGTAAACCGTCGCGAAGTCGTTGCCGGTGAAGGTGCCGCGGATGCTCGTCCCGAGGCCGAGGTCCCGGCCGGTGCCGACTGGGCTCTTCGCGATGTTGCAGCGGACAATGACATCCGTGGTGCTGAGCGCCGGGGTGGGCGAGGTGAGGGATGAATCCTTCATCCGGATCGAAAGGCCCCACTGGCGGTAGTCGGTCGCGAGGTTGTATTCCCAGCGGTTGCCCCAGCCCGACATCTGGTCGTTGTAGCCGATGGCAACGCGGCGAACCACGTTGTGGTGCAACCAATTCCAGCTGGAATCGACATCGGTGTTGATGCCGCGTCCATCGCCCGGGATGTCGTGGACGTAGTTCTCGCTCACCTCGTTGTAGTCCGAGCCGCTGCCCAGGCGAATGCCCTCGTGCATGAAATGGGCGGTGGTGTCGGCGAGATTCCAGACCTCATTGCCGGTGACCTTCCAGCCGGTGCTGAAGGTGATCAGCCAGATGCCCGGTCCGGTGCCGCAGTCGATGTCGTGGATGCGGTTGCCGCTCGCCTCGCCGTATGCGGAGAAGATCGCGTGGATGCCGCGGCCGGTGAACTCGTTGTTGCGGATCTTGATGCCCTCGGCCCACGCGAGACCCGGCTTGTCGGTCTTCGTGCGCAGGAAGGGGACGAGCGCGGTGCGGGCGAGCTCCGGGTCGTTGGTGCCATGACCGGGTGCTTCGCGTCGCGACTGCCAGTCCTCGGCGTTGACATAGTTCGTGATCCAGCTGTAGGCGAATTGCGCCTGGTTCCCGGCGATCCACAGACCGTTGTCGATCGTCAGGCCCTCGAAGATCCAGTGGCTGGCGCCATTAGTCAGCTTGATCGTTCGGTCCTGCGCGGCCGACGTGGCGTCGCAGGAGGCGGCGCTGACGGGGTGGGTGAGGACGACCTTGCCGTCGCCGGCCGCCCGCATGGTGATCGGCTCGGCCTTGGTGCCCGACTTCTGGATCGTGATCGAGGCAGCGGAGGCATAGGTCCCGGCCTTGATCAGGATGGTCGTGCCGGGGACCGCCTTGTCGACCGCCTTCTGAATCGTCAGCAGCGGGGCGGCTTCCGAGCCGTCCGCGGTGTCCGAGCCGTTCGTTGCGACATAGAGCACCTTGTCGGCGGCCGGCACCGTGCTCGAGGTGGTCGCGAAGCCAAGGCGCGAGGGCTCGGAGGTATTGCCCGCCTCGTCGCGCGCGATGACGACCAGGACATAGTCGGTGCCGGGCTGCAGGCCGGAGAGGGTGGCCGTCGTGCCGGTGGTGTCGGCGGTCGCCACGGCGGTGCCAGCGACGCGGGCCTCGACGCGGTATCCCGCCACCCCGGTGGCGTCGGTGGATGCCGTCCAGGTCGCGGTGACCGAGGTCGTCCCCGCAGTCGTGCGCAGGTCGGTCGGCGCCGTCGGCGCGGTGGTGTCGGGCAGGGCGGGCGTGGCGAGGGTCGCCGTGGCCGCGGCCGAGATATTGCCGGCGGCGTCGCGCGCCGTCACCGAGACGGTGTATGCCGTGCTCGGGTCGAGGCCGGTCAGCGTCCAGCCGGTGCCGGTGACGTCGGTGGTCGACACGGGCTGCGTCCCCTTGGTCAGGGTCACGCGGTATCCCGTCACGCCCTTGGCGTCCGTGCTCGCGGTCCACGAGAGCGTCGCCGAGGTGGCCGACGTCGCGGTGGCGGTCAGTGCGCCGGGCATCGTCGGGGCGATGGTGTCCGGGGCGGCGGGCGTCGTCAGCGACATCGTCGCGGGAAGGGAGGTGTTGCCGGCGGCGTCGCGCGCGGTCACGGACACCGCATACGTCGTCTCGGGATCGAGGCCGGTGACCTCGGCCGTGGTGCCGGTGACGTCGACGGTCTTGGTGGCGCCGCCGCCGGTGAGGGTCACGGTGTATGCCGTGACATCGGCGTCCGGGCTCGCGGTCCAGGCCAGGGTGGCCGTCGTCGGTGTCGTCGTGCCGGTGAGACCGGTGGGCGCGCCCGGCGCGGTGGTGTCCGCCGGCGCCTTGGCGACGAAGCTCGTGAAGGCGGAGACCGAGATATTGCCGGCGGCATCCCGGGCGCGCACGAGGACGGAATAGGACAGCCCCGTCGTCAGCCCGGTGAAGGTCTTGGTGGTGTCGGTGATGGTCTCGCGCGACAGGATGTTCGTGCCGCGCTTGAGCACCACCGTGTAGCCGGTCACTCCGACATCGTCGGTGCTCGGCGACCAGGTGGCGACGGCCGAGGTGGCGTCCGGGGCGACGACCAGCCCGGTGGGCACGGTGGGCGCGGTGGTGTCGGACGGCTTGGTCGTGGTGAAGCTGAAATTCGTTGCGGCAGAGGCGTTCCCGGCGGCATCAACGGCCATGACCGAGCCGGTGTATGCCGTCGAGGGCGTCAGCGAGTTCACCGTCGCCGAGGTCGTCGTGACATCCTGTGCGGTCCCGTCGACGGTGACGCGGTAGTGGTGGACGCCGACATTGTCGGTGCTCGCCTTCCACGTGATGTTCGCGCCCGAGGAGGTGGGGGCGGCGACGGGCGACGCGGGCGCCGTCGGGGCGGCGGTGTCGGCCTTGGTCGTGACCGACAGCTTGGCGGCGATGGAATAGTTGCCGGCCTTGTCGACGGCCTTGACGCTCACGGCGTATGTCGTGAGCGGGCTCAACCCGGCGACGACGGCTTTCGGCGAGGTGACGCGGACGCGCTTGGAGCCGACGGTGACGACATACGCCGCAACACCGACGTTGTCCGTGCTCGCGGTCCACGTCAGGGTGACATTCGCCGTCGCGGTGACGGCTTTGAGGTTCGTCGGGGCCGTCGGTGCCTTGGTGTCGCCGGCGCGCGCGGAACTCGCCGGGCTGCGTCCCGGCACGTCGTCCGCGAGCTGGCGAGCCGACGCCGCGCCCGAGACGGCGAGCACGTGCGCCGCGACGACGGCGGCGGCCAGGGGGAGGCGACCGCGCGCAGGCATACGGGAACGAGCAGGGGACGGCATGGGCATCTCTCGGGGGCAGAGGAATCGATGGATGGCAGGACGCACGCGGGCCTACCAAGCGGTAACTACTGTGCCATGCCGGGGCCAAGCCCGGCAAACCGTCCACCCACCACCAACCCGGGGGCTGACCTGCACCGGAGGGGTGAGTCAGTCCTTGACGGCCCCCTCCAGCATGCCGGCGATGACGTGCCGCTGCAGGAAGAGATAGAGCACCACGATCGGGGCGGCGATGATGACCGAGCCGGCGGCGAGGAGGGCGAAGCCCTGGGTGTACTGGCCGCTGAAGAAGCTCAGCCCCAGCGGTCGGTGCGGATCGCCTCATTGGTCGGCGCCAGGACGAGGGGGATGAGGAATTCGTTCCACGTCCACAGGAAGCTCAAGATGACCAGGGTCAGGATCGCCGGCCGGGCGAGCGGCACGAGGACCTGCCACAGGACGCGCCAGTGGCCGGCGCTGTCGAGGCGGGCGGCCTCGATGAGCGATCGGCTGCTGGTGCGGAAGAAGCTGCGCCCGGTGCGCGCCGCCAGCGCGTCCAGACGGGCTTCCTCTTCAGACGTCAACCGAATCGACAACGGCATTCTTTTCACCTCCTGCGATACACGTTTCGTATCGCAGAGAAGACGACCGCACCGACCGCGGCCTTCTGGGCGGAAGGGGCCAACTGCGTCGGGCGCCGTCGGTGGCTGTTCGACGTGGAGTCTGGGCGTCGGGGGGGGGGGGGCTCGGGGGCGGGCTTTGCGTCCTGCACGCGGGACAAGATGGCCCGTCTGCCGAACTCCTCGAAGTTTCGGAGGGGCGCAGCTGGAGTCATGCTTCGCGCTCCTGCAGAAGAACGTGCTCAACCAGCGCCGCTGGGACACCCGAGAGGAGCTGCGGATCGCCATCGTCACCTGGATCGAGCGGACCTACCACCGCAGACGCCGACAAGAGCGCCTTTCACCAGGCCGTGATCGAGACACTGGGCGTCGAAGTCGTGGTGTGTTTCGGACGCCGGGGTGCGGACTTCGTGCGCCAGCAGTTGGGGGCACACGAGCGGATCGACTCATTCGTGGAGACGAACGACCGCGGATGGACCAGCAGCACCTTTGTCGCTGGATCCGGGATCACAGTTGTCCAGGTCACCCATCCGTCCAGGGCCCACTGGCGCAACCGGAAGGCCGACGTCTCGCCGCTGGTGAGTCGAGCGCTGGCTCCTGGGCAGGACCTGCCACTCCGGTGATGGGAGCATCCGCCGCCACCTGAGCCCAGCACGGGCTCAGGGCTCGTCGTCGCGCGCCTCGGGACAGCCGTCCCGGGGCGCGCGCCGCGTCTCCGGCCAACCCTCGAGAGCAACCACCGGGTCTGGCTCCTCAGTGCGGATGGCCCCAGCGTTCGGACCATTCCCGGTCAAGGCTGGGTCCGCGCTTGCACCGGCTGTATGTCGCCGTCGTCGCCTCCGAACTGGATGCCGCCTTCAGGAGTCGGATAAGCGCTGCCGTAGTAGCTGCCGCCCTCACATCCGATGTTGTCCAACTGGCCCAGGGCACCGGTCAGGACATCGAGCGTCGCCCAGAGTTCGACGCAGCCGTCGTCCTCGGTCTTGAACATCACGGTTCGCCCGCTCGCCGTGAAGTCGGTCCGATCGAGCAGCACGGCGAAGCTGCGCCCGGACCCGCCGAACAGGTCCGGCACGGCGGTGATCACACGCACCGATCCGGTCGTGCGGTCCACGACCTTCAGGACCGGCTTCGGATTCGCACAATCGCCGGCGGTTCGACGACGCTGGATGTAGGCGAGATATCGCCCGTCATACGAGAAGGACGGCTGCGCGTTGCCGCACTGCTGCGCGCCGTCGACGGTGATACGGGTCAGGGTTCCGCCGGTCGCTGCAATCGAATAGATGTCGCCCTTGCCGGCGACCACCTTCACGAACGCGATCCGGGTCGGCGACTGCCAGGTCGGCTGGTAGCCGCCCGAGCCGAGGACGGTTCGTCGCGAGCCTCCGGTGGGACCCATCGTCCGTATCGCACCTTGCTTGGTGGAGTAGACGATTCGCTTGCCGTCCGGACTCCAGCGGGGGTGGCGGTTGTCGCCGGAGGTGGTCAGCACCCGATACTGCGTGTCGCCGGCGACGACTCGGCTGGTGAGGATCTGGTTCAGGTCGACGAAGACGCGCAATCCGTCCCCGCCGGGTGCGGTCGCTGCGGCCGGAGATCCGCCGGCGATGGCGAGGGTGGCCCCGATCATCGCGGACAGGCAAGCAACCTGCGTTCGTCTCATGGTGACCTTCCTTGCCTCGGGATTCGCTCGGCCCGGCGGTTCCGCGCCGACGGCGACTCAGGATCGAACGGGCTGGACGTCGAGATCGGAGAGGAAGTTGGTGTCGTAGACGTCCTTGGCGAAGCGACCGTCGGGCAGGGGCGCATTCTCGACGTAAGAGCAATCCCAGTCGCACCACACCTCCTCGGTCGAAAAGGTGAAGGCGCCGGTCTGGACATCAAGCAGCGGCCAGACCTGCGTGGTGTCGGTGTCCTGCACCCGGAACATCACCCGCCGCCCACTGGCGTCGAAGTCGACACGCTCGGGCAGGACCGCGAGATCGCTGCCCGGACCCGGCCACGCGACGGAGGCCACCACGCGGGTCGCGCCGGTGGTTCGGTCGACGACCTTGAGTTGTGCGCTCGCCTCGCGGGTGGGGCAGGCGCCCGCAGTCGTGGGCACGTGGATGTATGCCAGATAGCGGCCGTCGAACGAGAAGGCGGGGTTGCGGTTGCCGCACCCCTTCGCACCGTCCACCGTCACGCGAGTCGCCGCGCCGCCGCCGGCCGGGATCGAGTAGATGTCACCCTTGCCGGTCGCGGGCTTGACGTAGGCGATCCGGGCGTTGGTCTGCCATGCCGGCATGGCGGCTCCGGACGCGACGAGCGTGCGTCTGCCGGTTCCGTTGGCGCTCATGACCGTCACTGTGCCCGGCGCGGTGGCGAAGACCAGACGGGTGCCGTTCGGCGACCATCGAGGGCCTCGGTTGTCTCCGGAGGTGGTCAGATATCGGTACTGCAGCTGCGCACCGACATTACGAGCGGTGACGATCTGTTCCCGATGGACGAAGGCGATCACCCCATTGCCTCCCGGCGAGGTGGCGCCGGCCGACGCAGCGCCGGTCCCGATGAGAGCGGCGCCGACGGCGACGAGCACGCCCCCAGCTCGGGCGGAAGGCTGACGGCATCTCAGCAACTCGGTCATCGTTGACCTCCATCCGCGTGGATCGGCCGGCTCCAGTCGTGGGCTACGGCCGGGCTCGGCTCCGGAAGAACCAGAACACTGTATAACCGCCAGGGCCGCGACGCGCAGGTTTCGCCGAAAAAGCGTGATCGCGAATCGCCCGGTCGCCGCTCACGGTGCCGCGGTGTATCCCGTCAGGCAGGCCGTGGTCGGCGAGGCGTCGGATGGCTCGTTCCCGCGCGGCCTTGCTGATCTTCTTCGGACCGCCTGCTTTCCAGTCGGCGCGGAAGGTGTCGCCGAACCAGCCGTCGACGGTGTCGCGGATGAGGTCGTTCCATGCCTCACGGATCGGTTCGGGCAGCAGCTGTGCGATGTCACGCCATGCGTCGATGAGGAGTGCGGCGTCGAGGTGGGCGACGAGGAGTGTCTCGTCGTCGTGGAGGATCAGCCAGGCGTAGGCGGCAACTCGTTGTCTGCGGTTCTCGATCAGCAGGATCTTTCCGCCAGCCCGAACTGGCCGGAAGACCCAGCGTGGGTCGAGTCGCCAGAGCTGATCGGGCACGACGAACGATCGTCCTTCATCGTCGTGTTCGGTGCGGAAGGTGATGCGTGGTGTGAGCGCGAGCTCGAATCCCAGGGCGTGCAGCACGCGGTCGGCCACGGCCAGTGTGGGTGAGCGGACACCGCGTTCGTAGGCCGACAGCGTCGGCTGGGAGGTGCCGGCCAGGCGCGCGGCGGCGTCCTGCGTCAGCCCTCGGGCGACGCGGGCCAAGCCCGAGACGCTCGCCGAGGTGCTTCTCCAACGCCTTGTCAGAAGGTGCCGAAGGCGACCGATTGCGCGACCTGCGGCATGGCGAGCGCCCAGAAGGTGTCTGTGAGGTGCAGCGCCCGCAGGTCGTAGAAGAGCGGGATGACGATGGCCTCGGCGGGCATCCTGATCCCGAGGAGCATGAGATAGAAGACGGGCGTGGCGCCGCGAAAACGCATGGCCCCCAAGGCATATCCGGCAAGGATGGACAGCACCGTGCTGACGCTGACGACGAAGAGCGACACCATCGCCGAATTGCGCAGATAGCTCCCGAAGTGCCCGATCCGCCACGCCTCACGGAGATTCGCGAGGCCGCCGGGAGCCTCGGCATCCGGCTGCAGCGCGCCGGTGACGATGACGACGAAGGGCGCGAGCGCGAACGCGGCGAAGAGGAGCAGGACGACGTAATTCATCGAGCGCTCGGCGGTGGAGACCCTCATGCGGTCCCCGATGCGGGTGATGACGAGGGAGATCGCGAAGATGACGGTGGTGAGGACCACGCCGATCGTGCTCGCGAGCCCGACGTGACCGAGGTCGACGCCTTGGCGGTAGACCTCGTATGACGGCACTGAGACCTCCGGCCCGAACCGTCGGTGTAATGGGAACCTCGACAACTAGCTGGTCGAGTTCGGGAAACACGCCGACCACCGGGTCTGGCGCTCGGCGTGTATCCCGAACTCGACGGTGGTGCGGCGTCGTCACGCCTGCGTGTTGCGAATTGCTAGCATTATGCGACATGAAGACGCTCTATCTGCGAAATGTTCCGGACGAGGTCAGCGCCGCCCTGGAGGACTTGGCCCGGGCCGAGTCCATGTCAGTGAGCGCGCTCGCCGTGCGGGAGTTGGCGGCCGCAGTGGCGTTCCGACGAAATACCGATCTAATCTGGGCCTCTCCCGACGTGGACGTCCGTCTCGACGACATCGTCGATCAGGTCCGCAGCGGTCGCGACCGTTGATCGTCGTCGACACCTCGGTCGTCGTCGCCGCGCTGACTGGGCACCGGCCATCCCGCGTGGCCATCACCGGTCAGCGGCTCCTTGCACCCGCCCATGTCGACGTCGAGGTCCTGCACGCGCTGCGGGGACTGGTTCGTCGCGGCACGCTCGGCACCGAGGATGCGGCAGGTGTCCTGCAAGTGTGGACCGCGCTCGCGATCGACCGCCTCGACCTGGCCCGCTTGAGTTCTCGGATCTGGGAGTTGCGAGACAACCTCACGGCCTATGACGCCGCCTTCATCGCCGCCGCCGAGCTGCACGACGTGCCTCTTGTCACCGCGGACCGCAAGCTCGCCAGCGCCCCCGGCCCGCGCTGCCGTATCGAGCTCGTCCCGCGTTGACTCCCGCCGCGAAGGGTCCGCCAGCTTTGATCAACTACTTGGTCGAGTTCGGGAAACACGCCGAGCGCTAGGCCTGACGCTCGGCGTGTTTCCCGAACTCGACGGGGTGGCGGTCGTGATGACTTAGCTCAGGCCGCGAATCTCGCCGTCCACCAAGTCGATCCGCTCGGCATTGGGGTGGCTCGACAGGCCGGGCATGGTGCGCATGTCGCCGCAGATCGCATAGACGTACCCGGCGCCCGGGGCGGCGCGGACCTCGCGGACCGGCAGCCGCCAGCCGGTGGGGGCGCCATGCCGCGCCGGGTCGTGCGAGATCGACAAGTGCGTCTTGGCGATGACGACCGGGAGATCGCCGAAACCGAGCCGCTCGTAGCTCGCCAGCGCCGTGGCAGCGGCAGGAGCGAAGTCGACGCCGTCGGCGCCATACACCTGCGTTGCGACGGCTTCGATCTTGGCCGTCAGGGCCGCGTCCGATTCATAGGTGAACCGGAACCGAGGGGTATGCCGAAGCGCGTCAATCAGCGCGCCGGCCAACTCCTCCGCGCCTGCCCCGCCGTCGGCCACGTGGGTGGAGACGGCGCACTTCACGCCGAGCTGGGCGCACAGATCGCGGATGACTTGGTGCTCGCTGTCGTGGTCGTCGGGGAAGGCGTTGATCGCGACGACCGGCCAGATGCCGAAGCCCTCAATGATCTGAATGTGCTTGCGCAGGTTGGCGATTCCCGCGCGCACGTCATCGGGATTCTCGGCCAATAGTTCCGACGGCAGCGGCTTGCCGGGCGTGATCTTGAAGCGCCCCGAATGCGCCTTGAGCGCGCGCACCGTCACGACGATGACGGCCGCATCGGGCCGCAAGCCAGCGTTCCGGCACTTGACATTCATGAACCGTTCGGCGCCCATATCCGCGCCGAAGCCCGCCTCGGTGAGGACGATGTCCGCGCGCCGCGTGGCGACCAGATCGGCGACGACGGACGACGAACCGGTGGCGATATTGCCGAACGGCCCGCAGTGGATGAGCGCGGGCGTGCCCTCGATGGTCTGCAGCAGATTGGGATTCAAGGCGTCCTTGAGGATCACCGCCATTGCCCCAGCGGCCCCGAGGTCGTCGGCGGTGACGGGGCGACCGTCATACGCATAACCCACGACGATGCGCCGCAGCCGCTCCTTCAGATCATCGAGCGAGGTCGCGAGCGAGAGCAGCACCATGACCTCGGAGGCGGCGGTGATATCGAAGCCGGTCTGCCGGGTCACGCCGTCGATCCGGGCGCCGAGCCCGACGATGACATTGCGCAGCGATCGGTCGTTGACATCGAGCACGCGTCGCCAGGTGATATTCCGCGGATCGAGGCCGAGCGAATTCCCATGGTGCAGATGGTTATCCACCATCGCGGCCAACAAATTGTGCGCCGCCGTGACGGCGTGGAAATCACCGGTCAGGTGCAAGTTGAGCTTGTCCATCGGGATCACCTGCGAGTAGCCGCCGCCCGCCGCCCCGCCCTTGATTCCGAAAGTCGGACCCATCGACGGCTGCCGCAGCGTGACCGCGACCTGCTTGCCGAGCCGGGCCAAGCCGTCGGCCAGCCCGACTGCCGTGGTCGTCTTGCCCTCCCCGAGCGGGGTCGGCGTAACCGCAGTGACCACGACATACTTCGCCCGCTGCTGCGTGGGCTGCCCCGGAGCGTCCAGCACACCGAGGTCGATCTTCGCGACCGCGCGGCCATAGGGCTCGACGAACTCCTCCGGGATCCCGAGCCGATCCGCAATCTCTTGCAACGGACGAAGCGGAGCGGCGGTGGCAATCTCGAGGTCGGACGGAATACCCATAAGGGCATCCTGGCCCGGCCTGTCCCGGAGCGCGAGTATGCCGCGCCTTCCCCGTGGGTGGGTCGAGTCCGATTCAGCCGAGTCGGGTCAGTCCGACGGTGGCGGACAGGTCGCGAGCGACCTCTCGATCGATATGTCCCGCAATGGGATTGAGCACCGCGGCACCCGAGGTGCCGACGGCGCTTCGCAGGATGGCCTCGATCGGCATACCCAGCATGAGCCCGGTCGCCACCGCCGCCACGACCGCATCGCCGGCCCCGACGGGATTGCCGCGCAATGGACGCGAAGGCGTGGCGCGCCATACGCCCTCTGGGCCGGCACAGATCAGACCCGCCGGTCCATCGGAGGCGAGGACCACCAACCCGGGCGAGTGCTCGCGCAGCGCCGAGACACCCGCCAAGCCGTCGCAGCCAACGGTGTCCAGCAGCTCGTGGCGGTTGGGTTTGATGTGGGTGGCGCCGGCGGCGATCGCGGCGAGCAGGGCCGGCCCGCCGCAGTCGACGATGACGCGGAAGCCCTGGGCGCGCGCGGCGGCGACGCACTCGGCATACCCCGCCTCATCGGCGCCCGGCGGCAGCGAGCCGCTGAGGACGAGCACCTAGCCGGCGCTCGCGGCGGCCAGGACCTCGTCGAGGGAGTCATGGACGGCTCGCCACTCGGCGGGCGGGATGGCGGCCCCCGCCTCGTTGAGGGCCGTCGCGGTGCCGTCGTCCTCGACGATCGTCACCGTCCGGCGGGTATGCCGGGTGGTCGCCACCACCGTCAGCCGCGGTCCGCCGGTGGCGAGGTCGGCCGCGAACTGCTTGCCCGTCGGCCCGCCGAGGGCGGCGATCAGGTGGGCACGCTCGCCGAGTTGCTGGACCACCCGGGCGACATTCGTCGCCTTGCCGCCGGCCTGTTCGCGCACGTGCGGGACGCGCTGAGCCTCGCCGTGAACGAGCGTGCCGATGCGATAGGTGACATCGACGGCGGGGTTGAGCCCTAGGCAGATGGCCTCTTGGATGATCACGGCGTCATCCTTGCCCATCAGGGGCCGGGCGACCTCACGAGAGGATGTCCTTGCGGGCGAAAGCGCGGTAGGCGAGAGCGGTCAGGACGATTGTGTACAGCGCCGCCCAGGCCACTCCGCGGGCCATGCTCGTGGGGTCTGGATCGCCGGCGAAGAGCTCAAGCCAGGCCCGCGAATAGTGGTTCGGCAGGGCGCGCCGCCAGTCGCCCAGCGCGTCGAGGGCGTCGAGGATGGAAGAGACGATGGCCGCCAGGACGGCTGCGCCGACCGCGCCCAGGGGAGTCGCGCCACTGATCCCGACCCACAGCGCGAGCGCCGCGAAGGGGAGCAGTGAGACCACCACGTATGCCGCGGCCAGGGCGATCCGCAGCAGCGCGGCGCCGCCGGAGAGCTCGCCGCCGAGCGGGATCGACAAGGGCGCCCAGCCATAGGCGAGCCCGCCGACGATCAGCGACCAGCCGATGAGCAGGATGATCGCGGCGAGCGATGTCGCGAGCCCGACGAGCAGTTTGACGGTGAGCAATCGAGCTCGAGCGACCGGTGCGGTGAGCAGGTAACGGAGCGTGCCCCAGCCTGCTTCCGAGGGGACTGAGTCGCCGACGAAAAGCGTCATGAGGATCAGGAGCAGGAGCTCGGCGCTGACGAGCAATAGGAAGAGCGCGAAGTTCAGCGCACCGCTGGTCGCGAGGTCGGAGAAGCGCGTGCCGCCGCCGGTCTCGGGATCGCCGAGGGCGAAGGAAGCGGCGACGATCAGCGGCAGGGCCAGGAGTATGCCGAAGGACCAGAGCGTGCGCGGGCGGCGGGCCTGCCGGGCGAACTCGGTGCGGAAAGACAGCGGCCGATTCACCGGGCACGCACCTGTCGGAGCCGCTCGCCGCGGGCTTCGGGATCCTCGTCCGGGCGCGAAGTCAGTCCGGCCGCGCCGGCGATGGTCTCCAGGAAGACCTCCTCGAGGTGCCGGTCACCCGCCACCCCGAGGTCCGAAACAGCGCCTGCGACAAGGACTTTGCCCGCGTGCATGACGACAACATGGCTGCAGGTCTGCTCGACTTCGGCCAGCAGATGACTGGAGACGACGACGGTTCGGCCGGTGGCGGCATACCGCTGCAGGATCGGTCGGAGCGCGGCGATCTGCGGCGGATCGAGGCCATTGGTGGGTTCGTCGAGGATGAGCAACTCGGGTCGGCCGAGCATGGCCTGGGCGATGCCGAGCCGCTGCTTCATGCCATGCGAATAGGACTTCACCGGCCGATCGAGCGCCCCGCCGAGCGCTGCGACATCGAGCACTTCGTCAAAGCCAGCTTCGCTCGCTGGGCGTCCGGTCGCGGCCCAGTAGGCATGGAGGTTGGCCCGGCCGGTCAGGTGCGGCACGAAGCCGGGTCCCTCGATGAGCGCACCGACGTGCGACAGGACGGGGTCCCCGGGCTGCACTCGCCGCCCGAGGATCCGCGTCTCGCCGGCGTCGGGATGAATCAGTCCGACCGCCATTCGCAGCGTGGTGGTCTTGCCGGCGCCATTGGGGCCGAGCAGACCGACGACCTGCCCGCGGCGAGCCGACCACGTCACGCCGTCGACGGCGTGGTGGCCGTCGCCATAGGTTTTGCGTAGCCCATCCACGCGGATCGTTTCGTCCGGATCGTTGGCGGACTCGTCGGTTTCGCGTCGGCTCCGGACGCGGCGGGCCACGAAGGCCCACCCGGCTAGCGCCAGGAGCGCGAGCAGGGCAAGCCCGCCGATCCAGCGCGCCTCGCGGTCCAGGAGCGCGGGAGTGGTGAGCGGGCTGCCATCGATGACGGGGAGGGTGATGTCCGGCTGGGCCAAATGGATGGTGTCGACCCGGGTCTGGTTCGATCCCCGGAAGCCGGAATCCGTGGCCGACAACAGGATTCGCAAGGTAGTGCCCTTGGCGAGTTGATAGCTGGCCGGCGGCAGGTCGACAGTGACCACGGACTCTTGTCCGGGCGTCGCCGCCACGCGAACGGGTGCCACGAGCGGTCGCAACAGGCGGGCACTGTTGCCCTGGACCTGCCACAGCGACGCAAAAAGCGTCACCTCGCGGCCGGTGGATGTCACCGCAACGCGCACGCTCGGGGAGCCGGCGATCGTGATGCTCTGCGTCGTCGGCGAGGTGTCGAAGGCGAGGTGCTGTCCGGGCAGTGCGGCGAGGGAGTATGTCGGCGCGAGCCCCGCCAGTGCATCATGTCCAGGGATCGTGGTGATGGCCGCCGGCACGCCACCCGGGGGGTTGACGATCGTGCCCTCGCGCCCGGTCAGCGGCAGCGTCATGTCGCGGCGGGAGTCTTCGCGGCTCCCGTCGTAGGTCGGCGCTACCGACTGGCCGCGGCGGGGAGCAACGGCATACGCGAAGCTCGGGATGCCTTGGGGGAGAGCGGAACTGCGCCCGGCGCCACGCAGCGTGCCGGCCAACCACCGGTCGACGGATTGCTCGACTTGCGTGCGCTCGACGGCCCATGGGCCGGTCTTGCTCGGTGCGGTGTCGTGGCCGCCATTGATCCATCGGACCGCGACTGGCGTGCCCGCTGCGCGCAGCGCGTCGGCCGTAGCCTCGCTCTGATCGATGCCGAAAAGCGTGTCGCCCATCCCCTGGATGAGATAGACGGGCGCTTTGATCTGGCCGAGAGTTGGCCGAGGACTGTTGCGGTGCAAGACTTTTCGCAGCTCTGGCGAGGCGACACCGGACTCGGCAGCCGCCACGAACAACCGACACGTCGTGTTGTCGAAGCGGCCGCACCCGGCCGCGCCCGGGCTCGCGGTCCCCATACTGCCGAGCAGGAAATTCGCGCCCCAGAGCTGCTTATACGGCCCAAGGACCGCACCGGAAGAGGTCGCGGTGAAGGACGGGAAGAAGGCCGACGCCAGGTCGTTCCAGGTGGCCGTCGCGACGACCGAGTCGACGCGCGGATCGGCCGCCGCACCCATCAACGCGAGCGCCCCGCCATAGCTCGTGCCGACGAGCGCCACCCGCGGATCGTTCCGCCCGTCGAGCAACACGCGCGCCTGACGCGCGAGCGTGTCGAGGACGCGGGAGGCGTCGGCCACTTCATACGTCGGGTCCATCAGGTGCACCCGACCACCGGATGTCCCGAACCCGCGAGAGGTGTAGGCCAGCACGACATACCCTTGCGCCGCAAGGCGACTCGCGTCGCGGCGCGAGTCGGACTTGCTGCCGCCGAAGCCGTGGGCGAGGACGACGGCGGGGGCCTGTCCGCTGCCATTGGGGAGGTAGAGGTCGGCATCGAGGGTGACCGCCTCGCCGCCCGGCTCAGGGCCGACGTCGATGCGCAGCGCGGTCGCCTGCCGGAGCGCGACGGCCGCCGCCTCGCGCGGAGCACTGACGGTCAGCGCGGCCCAGAGCACGCCGAGCACGAGGAGGGCGGCGAGCATGCCGCGGCCGAGCCGACGCTTCATCGGGCGATTGTGCGCTATCGGCCTGAGGCCTGAACGCGGGGCGGGCGGGCCGGTCTCAGGCGGGCGTCATACCCCGCTTGTGGAAGGGCTTGAAGTCGCCGTAGCCCGGCCAGTAGGGATAGGGGATGACGCGGTGCACGGCGCCCTGGGAGGAAGACTCCTCGTATCCCCAGTAGCTCGTGCGGCCGGCGTCGGCCCACTTGTCGAACATGACGACGTGGGTGGTCGGGCTGAGCAGGGCGTCGCCGCGTCGCAGCTGTGGCTTGGTGATGAAGTCGCCGACGCGACGCAGGCTGTAGGTCGACAGGCCCGGCCGCGCGAGGCCCCAGGCGAAGGAGAGGTAGCCGGAGCAGTCGGTGCGGTATCCGTTGTAGTAGGCGCTCTGGCTGTAGGGCACGTCGGCGTCGACCCAGCGTTGGGCGCGCGTGCACGCCATCAGGCCGGTGATGGCCAGAGCGCGCTCGTCGTCGGCCTCCGCGGCGGTCGGCAGGGTCAGGGCGGCGAGGGCGCCGGCGGGCAGCAGCAGGGCGGAACGGCGCGACAGATCGGCGCGAAGCGGGTGTGACATGGGACGTCCTGGGGGAGGTGCGGGGGCCCGGCGGGGGGAGTGGGCCCGAACGAGAGTAACGGGTGATGCTGGTGTTGCCCAGCCCCCCGCGTGCTCACCAGGCGGGAGGCGTATGCCGTGCGAACCCTCCCGAGGCGTCCTCGACCTGGGCGCAGAGCGAGAGCAGAAGCTCGTCGTGCGCCGGCGCAGCGGCGAGCATGATGCCGACGGGGAGGCCAGCTGCGGTCCGGTGCAGGGGGAGGGAGGCGGCCGGCATACCCGTGACATTCCACAGCGACGTCCACGGGGTGAAGGCCTTCTGCGCGGCGAAGTCGGCTGACGGGTCCGCGTCATGGCGCAGGGCGCCGACGGGCAGCGGCGGCTGCGCGAGGGTCGGGGTGAGGACGGCGTCGTATGCCGTCAGCCCCCGGACGATCGCGGCGCCGATGCGTCGCAACTCCCCGATCGCCAGGCCGAACTGCGGGCCGCTGATCGCATGGCCTCGCCGGGCGAGCCAGCGCGTGAGGGGCTGCACGTCGTCCTCCGTGCCGGCGGGGACCGAGAGGGCCGTAAGCACCGACCAGCAGGTCTCGAAGACGGCAACTGCGCTGCGCGGCAACGGATTCGGGATGTCGTCGATATCGTGGCCGAGGTCGTCGAGCAGGGTCGAGGCACGTTCGTATGCCGTCAGCACCTCCGGATCCACCTCGGCATCCGCGATGGCCGGGGCAGCGAATCGCGCGATGCGCAGGCGCCCGGGCGGGTGCTCGGTGGCGGCGAGGAAGGCGCCGGGCGGGGCGGGCGGTGCCCACGTCGGGTCTCCGGGGAAGGGGCGCGCCATGACATCGAGTAAGGCCGCCGCATCGCGAACCGTCCGCGCGATCGGGCCATTGGTCGCGAGGCCGGTGGGGTCGCCATACATCGGGCCGGCGGAGATGCGCCCCCGGCTCGGCTTGAAACCGACGACCCCGCAGCAGGCCGCGGGTATGCGGATCGACCCGCCCCCGTCGCTGCCTTGGGCCAACGGCGCGAGGCCTGCCGCCACCGCTGCCGCCGAGCCGCCCGAGGATCCGCCGGCCATTCGCGTTGTGTCCCAAGGGGTTACGGCCGCTTGGGCAATGGCCGATTCGGTGTAACACGGGCTGCCGAACTCCGGCGTGTTGGTCTTGCCGAGGCTGATCAGGCCCGCGTCCTCGATCGCGGTGACGACATGATCGGACCAGTCGGGGATGTAGTGCTCGAAGCGTTTGGCGCCGAAGGTGGTGCGCACCCCGGCCGTGGGATTGAGATCCTTGATCGCGGTCGGAACGCCCCACAACGGACCGGCGTCGGCGGGTCGCCCGGCGGCCGCCAGCGCGTCCGCGCGGGCGAGCGCCTGCTCCGTCGTGCGGGTGACGAAGGCCCCAACTCGGTCCTCGCGCCCGGCAAAGTGCTCCACCAACTCGCGCGGCGACACCTCCCCCGTCGCCACTGCCGCCCCCTGCTCCAGTGCCGTCAGGTCATGCCACTGCGCCATGCCCGCCACCCTCCCACGCCCGCCATATGCCGCCCACCTTCCGTCCCGCCGGGGTCGCCGAGTGTGCCGCCGCCGCAGCGGCCCGACGGACTACAGGTATCCCTCTGCACTTCCGTCGCCCAGGCTCAATCACCCCAGTCGGGCCGCCAATCCTGTAGCCGGTCGGCCCACGCACGACCCGGGCGCAAGCGAGCACTCCGCGCGGAGATCGTTGCAGCCACGCTGTCCGACCTGGTGGCAGGCACCATCTCTGCCTCACAGGCTGCCGCAATGCTGCACATCAGCCCGTCGCACCTGTCACACCGGTCCACCGCAACCCCTCTCTTCAGCGTCAAGATCGGTCATGCGCGTCGTTACTTTCGGTGGCAGTTCGCGGGCGGCCAAGTCCTGCCGGGTCTGGCGACACTCGCCGCCCGACTCACCGGTGCGGAACATCCGCTGGACTTAGCGACAGTGATGACGACGCCAGCTGAGGAACGCGGCGGCCGTGCCCCAACGGCATACCTCGCCTCCTGTCAATGGCCATGTTGCGGTCTCCGTTGGTGGCCAGCTGAAAGTCCCCACCCTTCGTTGGGGGTTCAGCGGGTTTTGAGTCGTGTTCCTCCGTTCGCTCGGGCTTGTTTCATTCGGTAGGAGTCGCCGTCGGTGACGACGGTGTGGCAGTGGTGTAGGAGTCGGTCGAGCATGCTGACGGCGGTGGTGTGTTCGGGCAGGAACCGGCCCCAGGACTCGAACGGCCAGTGGGACGCGATCCCGAGGGCGCGGCGTTCGTAGGCGGCTGCGACGAACCGGAACAGCAGTTGTGCGCCGGTGTCGTCGAGGGGGGCGAAGCCGAGTTCGTCAACGAGCACCAGGTCGTTGCGCAGGAGGTTCTCGATGACCTTTCCGACGCTGTTGTCGGCTAGCCCGCGGTAGAGGGTCTCGACCAGTTCGGCGGCCGTGAAGTATCGGACCCGGTGACCGTGTTCGACCGCGGCGATGCCGAGTGCGATGAGGGTGTGGGATTTCCCGGTGCCGGCCGGTCCGATCAGGCAGATGTTTTCCGTGGCGCGGATCCATTCCAGGGATGCGAGGTAGTCGAACGTTGCCGGTGGGATCGAGGAGGCGGCGACGTCGAACTCCTCGAGTCGCTTGGTCACGGGAAAGCTCGCTTGGCGCATCCGGGTCCGCACGTTCGAGGCGTCTCGGGAGGCGATTTCGGCCTCGATGAGGGTGCGGAGGAACTCCTCGGGCTTCCACCGTTGGGTCTTGGCGGTGACGAGCAGTTCGGGCGCGATTCGGCGCATCGTGGCCATCTTCAACCGCTTCAGCCCCTCGTTCAGATCGGCGGGCAGTGGCGGTGGAGTCGTCGCGGTCACGACACTTCACCACCTTCGGTGTCGGTACTGGTGTCGGTGTCGATGCGGTAGGCGTCCAGCGACCGGGTCGGCACCGATGGCAATTTCAGCACCAGCGCCTGACCTGCTGGTGTCGGGTGTGGTGCGTGGCCGCCGGTGGCCAGGATCGACCGGACGTCATCGGCACGCCAGCGACCGAAGGTGACCGCCCGTTCGAGTGCGGCGAGCAGTGGTTCGGTGCCGTGCGCGGCGCCCAGGGTCAGGACCTCGGCGATCTCGGTGCCCAGCTTGGTGACGCCGGCTGCTGCGGCACCGACCAGGAACTGCTCGGCGATCGGACCGAGTGCGAGGAATTCCCGCTCCGCCGGCGTCCGGGGTCGGGCGCCCCGGCGTGGGGTGGCCGGTCGTGGCCGGTCGTAGTGGGCATCATCGACGCTGACCTCGCCCGGCGCGACCAGGTGGTGTTCGGCGTGAACCTCGCCAGTGATGGGCTCGAGCACCCGAAGCAGGCGGTCGCGTTCGTCGACTAGCACCGTCACGCTGGTGCCAATCAGCCGGTTCGGGACCGAGTAGCGGGCCGAGCCGAACCGGATGCAGGACAGCTTGTCGACCTTCCGGCTGATCGGCTTGGGGCCGACCGCCAGCCGCAGCGACGGCAGCGTGCCGAGTAACTCTCGCTCCGACGCCAGCCGCTGGTCCGGGACCGCACAGATCTCCGAGTGCGTCGCCGCGTTGACTTCCTCGCACCACGCAAAGGCGCGGACGTTGAACCCGGCAATCCCGCTGCCCCACGGGTCGTCGTCGAGTTCGAGCGGGACCATCAGGTCGTCCTTGGCGTAGCCGACCAGGTGTTCCACGATCCCCTTCGACTCCGGGTCCGCAGCGTGGCAGAAGTCGGGCCGGAACCGGTAGTGCGTCGCGAACCGGACATAGTCCGGGGACGGGACCACGACGCCGGCGACGACGCCGGCCTTCAGGCAGCCCATCCGGTCAGCCAGCACGACCTTGGGGACGCCGCCGAGGACCTCGAAACACTCGGCCAGCATGCCCAACGTCGTGGCCTGCCGCTCATCAACGGCGAACCGGACGAACCGGAACCGCGACCACGACAGCACTGCACAGAACACGTGGACCTTCCGGCCGGCGACGAACTCCTCGCCCCAGTCGATCGCCAGCACCTCGCCCGGTGACCACACCGCTGGACGCCGGCCACTCGTACGCGCCAGCCCAAGTCGCCAGGAGCGCTTCGCCTCAGCTACCAGACGCCGGAAGTTACGGTCCGACCCCGTGTATCCGGCAGCCCGCGCGGCAGGCAGCAACCGCTTCGCGCTGATCTTGCCAGCCGTCTTCTTCACATCTGCTGCGACCAAGTCGGCCACGCTCTCGTAGTTCTTACTCCGCCGCGCGTGCGGCGCCGGCGCCGCGCCGCTGCACAAAGCCTCGTGGGCATCGACAATCCGCTTCACGGTCTTATGGGTCGTACCGCAAATCGCGGCCGCTCCCCGGTAGGTGCCCACGTCTCGGTAGGCGGCAATCACGTCCATACGTTCCTTCGCGTTCTTCAATGGAAGCCCCTGCGTGGTGCTCGGTGTCTGGTTGGCACCGCCACCGTCACCACGCAGGACCCTCACCGTCGGCTACGACACGACACGAAGAGTGGAGACCTCTAACTGGCCACCAGCGGCGACCTCGACCTGGCCACCAGTGGGGACTTTTTCATGGCCACGGACAGGGCGGGGCGGTCTCGGCGGTGTTCGTGGAGCGGACAGGCAGCGAGGGCTCATCCCCGCGCGGGCGGGGCGGTCTCGAGGCGCTCGCCCGTCGAAAGCACTTGCGTGGGCTCATCCCCGCGCGGGCGGGGCGGTCGCATCCGGGTCTTGGGCCCATGCCTGGGCGCGGGGCTCATCCCCGCGCGGGCGGGGCGGTCATGGGTCACCGATTTACGAGGGCCGCTGCAAGGGGCTCATCCCCGCGCGGGCGGGGCGGTCGTTACAAGGCGCACCTATAGCCATAGGTGCTAGGGCTCATCCCCGCGCGGGCGGGGCGGTCCTGGAGTCCGAGGGCGCGGCGGACTCCGAGGAGGGCTCATCCCCGCGCGGGCGGGGCGGTCCCGGACGGGTGAGAGGTGTAGTGCGGTGGGTGGGGCTCATCCCCGCGCGGGCGGGGCGGTCTTTCACAGCGCCCACACCTCCCGCGTGCGCCCGGGCTCATCCCCGCGCGGGCGGGGCGGTCACCAGCCAGGCGCGTGTCCGCGTTGGGCGGTGGGGCTCATCCCCGCGCGGGCGGGGCGGTCCGCACGTGATCTGTGCGGACCAGCGGGCCTCGGGGCTCATCCCCGCGCGGGCGGGGCGGTCTCGTCGCTGCCGTACTCGCGGGAGAAGTGGTCGGGCTCATCCCCGCGCGGGCGGGGCGGTCACCTCCTTGGCGATCTCGCGCAGGTCGGCATAGGGCTCATCCCCGCGCGGGCGGGGCGGTCGGACTTCCTGCGCCCGATCATGCCCAGCCGCGGGGCTCATCCCCGCGCGGGCGGGGCGGTCGCCGAACCCCGACGCCGCGCGCTGCCGGACCAGGGCTCATCCCCGCGCGGGCGGGGCGGTCTTCAGCGGCTGGTCGAGCCGGTCGGCTAGCAGGGGCTCATCCCCGCGCGGGCGGGGCGGTCTGTCCGAACTTGCAAGCAGATTCGTGAGCATTGGGCTCATCCCCGCGCGGGCGGGGCGGTCGACGAGGACCTCGTCGGCAAGACCCGGGATGAGGGCTCATCCCCGCGCGGGCGGGGCGGTCGCCGTGCAGCAGGCCGCGAAGAAGCGTGCACAGGGCTCATCCCCGCGCGGGCGGGGCGGTCAAATGAGCGACTCATAGCGGGCGAGCGCCTGAGGGCTCATCCCCGCGCGGGCGGGGCGGTCGCATTCCCACCACGCGACTGGGTCAAGGGCGCGGGCTCATCCCCGCGCGGGCGGGGCGGTCCGGCCGTGTGGCGCTCCGGCATCACCGAGCGCGGGCTCATCCCCGCGCGGGCGGGGCGGTCGCGAGCACGGGGCTGGATGCCCAACAGCTCGGGGGCTCATCCCCGCGCGGGCGGGGCGGTCCCGGACGGGTGAGAGGTGTAGTGCGGTGGGTGGGGCTCATCCCCGCGCGGGCGGGGCGGTCTCCTTGGCGCGGTGCAGCTTCAGCCGCAGCACGGGCTCATCCCCGCGCGGGCGGGGCGGTCGGACCGGCCGCCGCGTAACTCCGCGATGAACGGGGCTCATCCCCGCGCGGGCGGGGCGGTCATCAGATCTTCACGGGTCACCGTCAGTAGGTCGGGCTCATCCCCGCGCGGGCGGGGCGGTCGTACTTCATCCAGGTCGGAAAGACCGGTGCCCGGGCTCATCCCCGCGCGGGCGGGGCGGTCGTGACGCTCTGCACGAGGTCCCGCAGCGCGCCGGGCTCATCCCCGCGCGGGCGGGGCGGTCCGGATCGCGCCGAGCGCCTGACCGGTGTTGGCGGGCTCATCCCCGCGCGGGCGGGGCGGTCTCCTTCTCGAGCCACGACTTCGGCACGAAGGGGGGCTCATCCCCGCGCGGGCGGGGCGGTCCCTGCCCTCTGAAATAAACATTACCCTAGTCAGGGCTCATCCCCGCGCGGGCGGGGCGGTCGGTGGTCTCGTCGGTCTCGGGGTCGTACTGCGGGGCTCATCCCCGCGCGGGCGGGGCGGTCAACGCCTGGCGAGACGGACGCCAGATGGCGCGGGGCTCATCCCCGCGCGGGCGGGGCGGTCGCGATCGTCTTGTAGCCCGACAGCGCGGTCAGGGGCTCATCCCCGCGCGGGCGGGGCGGTCGCGGCGAGCAGCACTTCCAGCACTCGGACGGCGGGCTCATCCCCGCGCGGGCGGGGCGGTCTGCCACCCTGACGACGTTGCGATCCGTGACCGGGGCTCATCCCCGCGCGGGCGGGGCGGTCACCGGCGCCGCTCCACGCGCATCGTTGAGACTGGGCTCATCCCCGCGCGGGCGGGGCGGTCACATCATCAAGGGTCTGGGATGCCTCGCGGAAGGGCTCATCCCCGCGCGGGCGGGGCGGTCCCGCCGCCCGCATCGACCTGAGCCCCGAGCAGGGGCTCATCCCCGCGCGGGCGGGGCGGTCCCCACCCACCCGGCGCCGCCACCGAAGTAGCGGGGCTCATCCCCGCGCGGGCGGGGCGGTCACATCCGAGAGCAGATGCGGGCCGCGAAAGAAGGGCTCATCCCCGCGCGGGCGGGGCGGTCAAAGCGGCGTTGTCCTCGTTGTGTCCGAAGTCGGGCTCATCCCCGCGCGGGCGGGGCGGTCCATTGACGGCCTCCTCGTGCGGGGAAGTAGGTGGGCTCATCCCCGCGCGGGCGGGGCGGTCCCGGAAAGGGCGGCACCCCCCGCCTGAGCGCAGGGCTCATCCCCGCGCGGGCGGGGCGGTCAACCTCGGGAACAACGCCGCGAGGCCGTGGTGGGGCTCATCCCCGCGCGGGCGGGGCGGTCCGGTCTCGCTTGGTTCCGTTCGCGCGGCGCGGGGGCTCATCCCCGCGCGGGCGGGGCGGTCCGCAAGCACGTCTTCTCGGCCATGCCTTGGAAGGGCTCATCCCCGCGCGGGCGGGGCGGTCGGCGTCATCGCTCAGGTGGACCGGGGCGCGTCGGGCTCATCCCCGCGCGGGCGGGGCGGTCGGTCACGTCGAGACGCTGGTAGGGGTAGGGGCGGGCTCATCCCCGCGCGGGCGGGGCGGTCCCGAGGCTCGCCGCGGGGGTCGAGGTGGAGACGGGCTCATCCCCGCGCGGGCGGGGCGGTCGCGTTCAGCTCGGGGAACTTGGCGTTCGGGTCGGGCTCATCCCCGCGCGGGCGGGGCGGTCGCCCACTGGTGGGCGATGGATCGGTAGCCAGAGGGCTCATCCCCGCGCGGGCGGGGCGGTCTGCCCACCAGTGCCGAGGTCTTGCTGGACGCGGGGCTCATCCCCGCGCGGGCGGGGCGGTCTCCAGGTCTCCGAGATAGCCCGAATGTTCGGCGGGCTCATCCCCGCGCGGGCGGGGCGGTCATCATCATCGACGACGCGGGCGGGATACTCACGGGCTCATCCCCGCGCGGGCGGGGCGGTCGACACAAGGCACACTGAGCACGTCCCAAATCAGGGCTCATCCCCGCGCGGGCGGGGCGGTCCCGTCCGGGCCGATTGCGTTGGGGCCGAAGGAGGGCTCATCCCCGCGCGGGCGGGGCGGTCTTCGCGCCGTCGCTGACAGCCGACCAGGCGCCGGGCTCATCCCCGCGCGGGCGGGGCGGTCGCCCGCTCCGGCGGCGTCGCCGGCGTGAAACGGGGCTCATCCCCGCGCGGGCGGGGCGGTCTGCTGCCTCGATCAGGCCGATGACGGCGGCGGGGGCTCATCCCCGCGCGGGCGGGGCGGTCGCCTTCGCCGGCCAGCCGAGCACGACCGCAACGGGCTCATCCCCGCGCGGGCGGGGCGGTCAGCAGCATCAGCACGGACCCGCGCATCCCGACGGGCTCATCCCCGCGCGGGCGGGGCGGTCAGGTTGGCGGCGACAAGGCGTCGAAGACGTGGGGGCTCATCCCCGCGCGGGCGGGGCGGTCGCCTGGGCCGTCCGCAGTTCGACATCGATCTTGGGCTCATCCCCGCGCGGGCGGGGCGGTCCTGACTTGCATAGACCTACTGACTAGGGTAATGGGCTCATCCCCGCGCGGGCGGGGCGGTCTGCGTAAGCGTTAAGGCTCATCGTGAACCGCCGGGCTCATCCCCGCGCGGGCGGGGCGGTCCCTGGAGTCCGAGGGCGCGGCGGACTCTGAGGAGGGCTCATCCCCGCGCGGGCGGGGCGGTCGAGGCGATCACGGCCGCCCAGCGCCGCGCGATGGGCTCATCCCCGCGCGGGCGGGGCGGTCCCCTGCTCGTCGGCATACGGCGAGGCGGCGACGGGCTCATCCCCGCGCGGGCGGGGCGGTCATCGTGCGGCCCTCGATCACGCCGGATACTGAGGGCTCATCCCCGCGCGGGCGGGGCGGTCGAAGGCGATCACCCTCGGGGCGCGCAGCGTCGAGGGCTCATCCCCGCGCGGGCGGGGCGGTCCATCCGATCGGGGATGCAATACATGGCGCCCGGGGCTCATCCCCGCGCGGGCGGGGCGGTCATCTGGGGTGACGTAGGGGCCGATGACGTTCGGGGCTCATCCCCGCGCGGGCGGGGCGGTCGTGGTCCCGGCCTTCATGCTCGCGTTGACCGGGGGCTCATCCCCGCGCGGGCGGGGCGGTCACGCTGACCGCGCATGCGTCGATGCCGGGCGTGGGCTCATCCCCGCGCGGGCGGGGCGGTCACATGCTGACCAGGGCTAATAGTGCCACAGTCCAGGTTTCAGCATCACTTTCTGCTGCGACGGTACCTGCTCGCGTTGCTCCAACCTGAGCGCATCCCTGAGTACCGAGCCGAAGGAGCGCTTGGTCGCCGGATCAGTTGCACGCCATCGAAATCCACTGGCTCCCAGTCATGACGATGAACGCGGAAATAGAGGCGCTGCTCACCTCTGGCGGATTCGATCATGATGGCCCGCCCGTCCTTGCATAGCTCGACGACCCGCTCCCACAGTTCGTCGCGAACACGGCGGGTCAGGTGCCCGACATACACGCCTGGTGAGATCTCCAGGAGCCAGCGGGTCAAATGGCCGCGCAGACCGGCAGGCACGGCCGTGACGACGAGGACTACCACGGAGCTTCTTCGGAGTGATTTTGGCCGCCAACCACGCGGTCGCCCTTGCGATCCCATAGGTAGATGACGTCCCAGTCGGGGGCATCCTCGATCGCATCGGTCTCAGAGTCGGTGAGGAGGCGTCGTACGTCGCGGGCGCAGCGGGCAAGCAGATCGCGTTCGACAATGAGATCACGGACGAGTCGGCGGGTTTCCGACGGTATGTCGTCCAAGTCGTGCTCCCCGGCGACCTTGAAGGCGGCAGGAATCGCAACCTCTGCCTTGTAGAGGTCCGCAACATCGAAGACGAACGAACGTGCGTGACCGGTATGGACGAATCCGAGCCCAGCCGCGCACCCAAGAGCAACGATGACGGCGTGGCACACGCCATACAAGCTGGTCGTGGCCGCCGACAAAGCCATGTTGACGGGGTCGGACCCAGCGAAGTCGTCCGGACGATAATCACGCCGCTTCCACTCGACACCGTACTCCTGGGCCGCATCTTTATATGCCTGGCGCACGCGGGCTCCCTCACGCCCGCGAAGCTGCTGCATCGTCAATCCTGAGACGTCCTCACCCGGGAAGCGCATTGCGTACATGTCGCGGGCGACCCTCAGGCGCGAACTTTGATTGCTGACCAGCGTCGCTTGCGCCTCCAGTAGTCGCGACGAATTCGTCAAAGTTCGGCCGTGTGCGTAATAGCGCACGCCCTGCTCACCGACCCAGACGCACGTTGCACCGCTTTCGGCCATCAGGACCATCGCCTGATGTGTGACATTGGTGCCCGGACCGAGCAGGAGAGCGCCAATGGTCGCCGCAGGCACATGCACGACTCCGCGCTCGTCCGTCACGGTCAGTGCGTTTGAGTCCCGATGGAGGACGCATCGCTCGACATATAGAAAGCTGAGCCGGTCCTGAGCACGCTGCAGCTGCGAGATGCCGACCGGGGGCGGTCCCGGGATGGGTTTCATCGCGGCGGTGGCGCCAAGGTCATCAAACCGCACCCATACGCCTTGGCCCGACCCATGCCGAGAGTAAGCGCCGACCTCAGGGCCTCGGGGTCCGTTACTGTCAATACCCCCTTGAATGTTGCTCTCGTCAACGACACCGATGCCCGACGGCCAGCTTCTGAGGGATCCTGGCGTCCAAATGAGGCCGTATGCCGCTCGCGCACTTCCGTCTCAACGCCGAAGTTGTCGTCGGCCGGCAGGGAGAACCCCCAGGTATGGGAGTGCTTCGCCAACCACGCTTGTTGCTGACCTACCGTCAAGTGGGGAGAAACCTTGCCGCGGCGCGTTACCGACGCGCTGTCCCTGGCAAGCACACGCACTGGATTGGCCGTAAGTCGATAGGACCACGATTGGCCATCGTCGATGTTCGCCAAGAAAGCCGCGTAATTCGTTGTGTCCCAACTGATTTGCGTTGGCCAACCGGCTTGCTCCAATAGGCCGGTGAAGTCGGGTCGCGAGGGAGAGACCACATAGAGCTGCAAGTCGTGGCTTGCGTAGTTGTCAAGCCTCCAGAGCACACGGCCGGCAGGATTGGAGCTTGATTCGGGGTGATGGGACCCCATAACGGCTGCGTGCATCGCCTGGGGGGAGCCGACGAGGCGCCGTGCGTCTCGGCGGGTGGGATTCAAACGAAGGCGCGAAAGGTACATCAGGAGCTTCCCTCTGACGACACGACGAGAGCCGCCGCGAAGAAGTCCGGGTCGTCAGACGATTGCCTACTCAAGTCGTTGTCCTTCTGCACTTCGAAACGGATTACGTCCCGCCAGCCGTACTTTCGTCGGACCGGATCAAAGCTCACCGGTACATCCCGGCTGGTGTAGGTGTCCCCGCGGCTATCCGGATCGGTGACGGCCTGACGGTCTATGGCGACGGGAAGCGACACCGTGCGCCCGAGGCCCCGCATGTGCTGCTTGCTGGCGAGCCAAGGGTGCTCAATCAGGGTTTCTAGAAGGTCGCCCTCGTGCAGGGCAATTCGCTTTTCTTCGTCCCGCCACGCAATGAGACGCCAGTGCGGTGGACATGAGCGTCGGCCGAGATACAGCGGAAAGGTCGGCCTCAGCAGCGCCTCCACGATCCCCGCGAGGAGCTCGGGATCACCCTCGATACCGGCGAGGAACACGGCATCGCTGAGGTAGAAGCGCTCCGACAGCGGCATGACTGCGCCATCCGTCAGTCGAATGGCCGTCTGGAAGTCGCGAAGGAGGCCACCTGGCTGGTCGGTTCGGACGCCAAAACGCAATTGCAGCAGGTCCTCGATCGGGTCGGTGCGGCGACGACCCTGCGCAGCCGCGATCATGCCGAGTACCCCGCTCTTGGTTGGCTCGGAGCGCGTCTCCCGCCGAGTGAAACGGCTGGAGTCACCCCATGCCTGCAGCGGGCCCGCCAGGCGGAGGAGCAGCGTGCTCATGAGCCCGCTGAGTCCAAGCTCGCGCGCACGGTATCGCCAACCGCATGCACAAGCGTGGCGAGAGGCATCGATGAGGCGATGGTGTCCATGGCTTCAGTTCGATCGCCCTTGCGCGCCAAGAACGATGCGCTCGGCGCACCCAGGAATGCTGCGACGTCCTGGTACTCCTTGGCCAAGCGCTCAGCGGACCCGCGGACGAACCCGCCTCCGCTGACTACCGGCTCCTCGAATGCCCCCACCAGACTGACCGGCTGGTCTTCCCGAACACAAACAAGCACCGCATCGGGAACGGTCCGGTTGGCGAACGTGTTTTGCTTGCCGGTTGGCATACTCGTCGCGAAGCTGTCAACGAATGCCTCGACTGCTCGCACCGTTGCCGCTGCGTCTCCGAGGTTTGCCAAGAGTCCCTCGACGTCGACCGTCGCAAAGCGGTAGAGCGTTGAAGAGGAAAACTCGATGGTTCCGATCATTCCGGCACCCGTCTCCTCCTCGACCTTCTGATCGTCCACCGCGGTGTAGTAGTCCTGTTCGGGTGTGACCGCGTGGGTTGAGAGTGCGTGCGCGACTTGGACGGCAGCATCGACGTTGAGATCCGCGGCGTCAGCAACCATTCGACCGAATAGGGCAACGTCGATTCCGTGTTCCTGGTCCGCTGCCTCGGCGGCCTCACGCTTCGTCACCTTCTCCCCGGCGGAAAGAGCAAGGGCAGCAAGGCGGTCGAGTTGCCTGTTGCTCCAGAAGACGAGGTATTGCGTGGTGCCGAGGTGTGTGCGGCTGGGCTCACCAGCGTCGATCGCTTTCTGTTGCGTCTTCGACTTCTTCTCATCGACGCTCATGCCCAAGGCCTTGATGATCGTCGTGGCTTTCTGCGCGGCCACCTCGCTCGTGACCGACTCGTCTTTGGCCTGCATCCGGTCAACGAGCAGTTCGAGCGCACGCTTAGTTCGGACACCCAGTTCGGAGGCGTCGAGCTTGGCCTTGTACGACTTCCGGACAGCGCGCTTCCACGCCTGGCTGCTCACTCGGGCGCGCGTGACGCCGCCATACGTCGCGGTCTTGGGGCTGCCGGTGTCGTCGCGATTGAGGTTGCTCGGGGGAACGGACTGAAGGATGTGAATGTCAACGAACATTTGCGTTCTCACTTTCGGCGGAGGTGATTTGTTGAGGCGAGAAGTTGTGGAAGCTTCTGCCCCAGCGGAGGCGCACGATGCGCATCCCGTCGGGCTGCTGAGCGCGATAGAGATCTTGTGCGAGCAGGCCGTAGTCCAGCGCGATATCGGAACTTCGCAGCAGAGTGATCAACCCGCGAAGGTGGCGCACCAACTGGTTATATGACGAAGCCTTGGCACAGGTATGGAAGCGCGCGATGATCGCAGCGTCCGTCGGATCGTCTGGCTTCTGCGTGATCGCGACCTCACGGACCGCTTGACCTACGCGCTTCTTGGGCTTGTGAGCCGGACCTTTGGCCGACTGCGCATGGATCGCGTAGAGGACAAGTGCACTGTGGACGGCTCGTTCTACGGCATTCGGCGTGTCGGCAGCGCCTTGGAGTTCGCCGGGAATCGACGACAGCGTGAGGTTCCAAGCGCGCACATCACTGACTGGATCGGCCGTATCGAGCTGGCGCAACTGGGCCAGGTTGGCGCGCGCTCGGGCGCTAAAGCCGGGATGCTCAGAAGTCGCTCCTGCATATAGCTCCTGCACTCGCGTCGCGACGATCGTGCCGACCTGGCGCTCAGGAGACTGTCTGGGCGTGTCCGTCATGGTCATCACCAGTCCTCTCAGGTGTTTGTTGATTGGCTAACTCGGTCAGGTTTTTTCGCAGATAGGACCGGAACCAGAGGTCAGCCAGCGCCGCGTCGAGGTGCTTACCGTTCACTTTGCGACCGATGAGGGCGTCATCGCCGGCGTCGCGAAGGAGGTCATCACCGATGGAACTGATCTCCCTGGCTACCGTCCGACGCCATTGCGCTTGTGCTACAGCAAGATCAGAGGATGAACGGAGACCCCCGAGCCAGGTCGGGTAACTCAAATCCAGGCGCGCGAAGCCAGCCAATCGTGCGCCCTCACGGGGTCCGCTGGCCTCACGACCTCCCGCCTCGGCAAGGTTTGCTGCGAAGCGACCCAGTTGTTGAACGGCGGCGACGGCCTCTTCAGCCGCCGTCAGGACCAAGCCGGCGAGACGCTCGTCGTGCAGCACGGCTGGCCGCAAGCGGAGTTCGTCGTCATAGATGGAGAGGATCATCGAATCTTGCGTGCCGTAGGACATTCCGACCGCTCTCAGACTGATCGGGGTATCTCGGTCAATTTTCTTGCGTCCCGTCAGTTGCTGGATCCACGCGATGACGCCAGGTTTCAGCGCAACGGGCGCTTCACTTCGGACAGAGCCGTTCTGAACACCGAATGCCAGCAGGCCCTCCAGTCCGCGCCACATTTTCCGCGTCACGTCGTGTTGAACCGGCATATACGTCGGCACACCATTGGTCTTCTCCTGATTCGCGCTGCGCCTCCAGGCGGTCATGGTCTCCAGATCGTGGAGATTCCGCGCATGAATCGGATCGCCATTGGTAATTAGCACATCGGTGACAACCGAGCCGTCATGATGCAGGAGTATGCGTCGGCTCGGCCAGGTCATCACGTCGGCGATCCCTCGCGGGGCCGAATGGGCAGCTTCAATCCCCGGGCCGAGGGGAGCGCGCTCCCAAACGGGGCGGTCCGCCTCGTAGTCCTCCTCCGGGGGCAGGACAAGATTGAGGAGCAGGGTCTCTCGCAGAGTCCCTCCCTCAAACACTACGAGCCCGAGTCGGCCAGATAGACCAGTGCCGATTGGGTAGCCCTTGCCGCCTTTGACCCGCTCGTCCCCGTGCGCTCCCGTCTTGATGCCGGAGACGTCGAATTGCTGGGAGTGGACAACCCATCGCGCCGCCTCCGCATACGACAGGGAACGGACCGCCTCACCGGCTCGGGTTGTGAAGTATGGGCTCCCGGCGGGAACCTCGGCGATGAGCTTCACCAGTCCGGAGGTTTTGCTTGCGGCCAGCCCTGCTACCTGCATGAAGGGTGTCTCGGGATGCAATAGGTCGAAGCGGTCTGCATGCTCTTTCAGGTACGCCTCGATATCGGCGATAGGCAGACTCTCCGCGTCCCAGAGGCTTGCCCAGCGCTCGTGCGGGTAGTCAAAGCTTTCGGGGAGCGCACGGCGCAGGATAACGAGCAAAAGCCGGAGGATGGCGACATCCTGCGTCGGGATCTCGCCAGCGAGGGCCTGAACCTCGCTCGCGCGGCGAAAGACATCGTGAAGTGAGATCTCTTCGGTGCCGCCCGCGGTGCGTACGGCAATCCAGGGTTGCGTGCGTAAGTCGTATGTCGCTGCGTGCCTCATGGCGTTGCCTCTCGTGTTGTGACGAGCCCTAAATCCCGGTCATAGCGCAAGTGCCACCCGGCCACGCTGGCCTCCAGGTTGTCGTCGAGTGGGAGGATCAACTGCTTCTCCAGCAGCGGTGAACGCTGCCACCCGACGAAGTCGCGTCCCAATGCCTCGAGCTCGCTGATGACTCGGTCGATGAGCCAGGGAGTCGTCATCGCTTGGGGCAGACGAATCGTGGAGTTTGCCGCAGTGAGTGCCAAGTCGTCCGGGGGTGCGCTCAGCAAGACATGCCCAAGGTTGGCATGCGGAAATGGCGTGCCGAAAGGCAGGAGGCGGGTGGTTCCCTGCGTCTGCTGGACAACAATCACTTCAAGGCCGTCCTCGCTGTCGCGCACTTGGGCGTGACCAACCGTCTTTTCGTCGTTCTCGGAGTCACCAGCACGCCCAGCGAGCCACTCCATCAAGACATCCGAGGCGCGTGGCCCGCCGAGGAGGAATGTCTTGGCCCGGCGCGTCTGCTGATCCCGTCTGGTGGCCGCGTCGCTTTCCGCCCTCTCCCACTCTCGCCTCCAACCCGGCACGGGGGGCATATCCGGGTCGTATGCAGCCCCAACCAGAACTGGCACATCGTCCGGCAGGCAGATGTCGATGCCCGCGAGGTGGGGTGCTAATACGGCTGCGGCCCGCAGGAGGCGACTCTCGCCATACACCGCCCCGCTCCCCGGGTCGAGTTCGGGCGGGTCGGTGTACTTCGGGTCAGGGGAACCCATGACAAGTAACCGGGGACGTCGCGAATTCGCCGGGCGATCAACTTCCCCGTCTCCGCGCCGATGACGATGGAGGCGTCCAGCGCGCTGCAAGAGAAGGTCGAGAGGAGCCAAATCCGTGACCATGAGGTCAGCGTCGATGTCGAGGGATTGCTCAAGAACCTGGGTGCCGACGACCGCCAAACCCCACGGTCTCTCGCGGCCGGGGCGTGGCGGCCCGAGTTGGTCACGCAGGCTTCGTTCCCTGTCTGCTCGATCACTGGCCAGGAACCGACTGTGGATCAAGGTGACGCGATCGCCGAGGGCGGCTTCGAGCGACGAATAGGTTTCTTGAGCTGCGGCCACGGTATTACGCACGACGACGACGACCGATCCCGCCTCAACGGCGTCCGTCACTGTCCTGATCAGGCAATCCTGCTGCAACCTCTCGATCCGTAGCTGGCGACGCTCGCCATCCCAGGGGACGGCACGGACTTCGGTGTGGTCGTTCTGCACGGTGATCTGTGGGTAGCCCGGGGCGTCAAGTTGGCGGGGAACCCCACGCTGTCGTCCTTTGGCGTATGCCGCCACGAGTTCTCGGCGCTGTGCAGGCGGCAGGGTTGCGGAGAGCAGGATCACCGGCGTGCCGAAGGCACCCAGCCACTCAAGGACGCGGACGAGGTAGGTCCGCATGTAATCGTCAGCGGCATGCACCTCATCGACAATTACCACCTTGCCGGCGAGGCCCAGGTGTCGCAGGGCGACGAATCGTGATTTCAACCCGCCAAAGAGCGCCTGGTCGATCGTGCCCACGACGATATTGGCCAGGACTCCCCGACGCCGACCGTTGAGCCAACTCGACACGATGGCTGCCTCCCGGACGTCATCGAGATCGCCGAATTCGCGCTCGGCGGCATTGATCCCGATGATGCGCGCACCGGGCCCGATGCCTCGGTAGCTCTCGTTCAGGCGGGCCTTGCCGTGCGCTAGGAAGATGGTGGAAGGGTCGGTCGTGTCGAGATGCCCGGTCCATGCATGAACGCGCTCGAACATGGCATCCGAGGTCGCCATAGTCGGGAGAGCGACAAAGACCCCGCCGCATCCGAAACGCGCAGCGAGTACCTCCGCGGCGAGCAAGGCGGCCTCGGTCTTACCGGAGCCCGTCGGTGATTCGATGAGCAGCAGGGAGGGTTCGGTGACTTCGCGGGCGATTCGAACGGCTTCGACCTGAACTGCGGTTGGGGTGGCTCCCACCTCGGGAAAGCGTCGCCGCATGAGGGCTTCGGCGTTCGCGTCATCGATGCGAAGCCGCAGAGGGCTGCGTAGGTCGTGGCCAATGCGTGCACGACGTGCTCGCTCTGGTGATGGGGTCGCATCCTGATGTGGAAAGCGCATGTCATCACTCGCCAGCCAGTCTGCTACGACAATGACGGCGCTCACTAGGACCTGGGCCTCGGGCGAGAGTGGCACGGTCGACCACTGAGCGAAACGGGCTTCGGCGCCGGTGATGGTTGCCAAAACCGTGAGGAGTTCATCCTGGACGGCGCCCCAAGCAGGCACGTCGGCGCCGGTCCACTCTCGCCGGAGTCGAAGATCCTCTAGTTCTCCCCACGTCGGCGGAACTCCGTGGTGCATCCCGACAGGCAGAGCGTAGGTCCTAGCAATGTCTCGGTGTAGGCCATGGCGCCGCTCAAGCCAGTCCGTGACGAAGGCTTGACCAATCCGGCAATGAGGTGGCAACTTGATTCCCCCCCCGACGGCATACGGAGGACAGGTCAAGCCGTGGCGCGCCATACGGTCCAAGAGATCGTCGTAGCCGCGCGTCATACGCGCTTTCACGGCGAAGCCGGGGCTGGCCTTGCCAATGTCGTGGACTCCGGCGAGCCAGGTCACGAGCAGACGACCATCGAGGTCCCCGTTCGGAAGGCCACGACTGATCACCCTTCGGACGTTTGGGGCGAGCCATTGGTCCCAGAGCAACGCGGCGACGGCGGCCGAATCTGTTAAGTGACGGGTGAGCGGCATCCAGGTGCCCGCATCCTTATTCGTTTTCGCCCAGACGGAGTCCGCAGCCTCGGAGAAGGACGGAGTGGGCGCGGCCACGGCGCGAGCTTGCGGCAACTCCGGAACCGGTCGGCTCGGGGGAGTCTGGGCGGTGTCGAAGTGCACCGAGGCCAGGCGTCGCTGCGACACGTCGAGAAACTCGACGACATCCGGGGCTACGTAGAGGGCCCGGGCCTGATCACTTCTCCTCGTGACGATTCCAGCATCCGCAAGTTCGCGGAAAGCAGCATTCGCGGGAACTGGCCCGATCCCGAGCAAGCGTTCGGCCGTCTCGGTCGTCATGGCAGGTGCCTGGGTGATGGTGTCGAGAATGCGAAGCACGGCCGCGTCGCCGCGGGGTTTAGCTCGCTTGCCCTCGGACTGTCGGAGTTGTGTGAGGCGCCTGTCCCACTCGTCCCGCAGGGTCGCCACGTCGGAGGCGATTTCTTGGGCCTGGTGCGCCGCGTCGACTGTTGCTCGGAGGAAGACGTCGAGCCACCCGTTCACGGCGCGATCTGCCTCGAATGAGGTAGGTGGGCCCTCGAACCGAAAGCGTTCCAGCCCGGCCATGTATTCGTCCGTGCGCGTCAGCAGGACGAGCGAGATGGGCAAGGGCACCGCCTGGTGCCGACCGCGCCGCGCGTGAGTTGCCTGGATGAGCGCCCTGCCGACACGTCCGTTGCCGTCGGCAAAGGGGTGAATCGTCTCGAACTGTGCGTGCAGGATGCCTGCCTGAACGAGGGGAGACATAGCGCGTGATTCGGCAAATGCAAGAAGGTCGACCAGGAGTCGTTCGACCTGTTCCGGCGGTGGGGGTACGAAGACTGCCGTCAGGGGGTTGTGGGACGAGCCGCCGATCCAGTTCTGCGCCGTTCGTATGCCGTGCAGGCGCGGCCGGTCGGGGAATAGGGCCGATTGCGCGGCAACCAAGTCTGAGACCCGAAGAGTTGGCTCCTCCGTCCATCGGCGGGCCATCTCACGAATTACGAGGAGGTTGTTGGCCACCGAGCGTGCCGAATCGCTGACTCCACGAATGTCTTCGTCAAGCGCTAGTCCGGCCAGAGCAATCTGCTGAGCGCCGGGGACGATGCCTTCTATCCATGAACTCGCCACCGCTTCGCAGCCGCGCAGGAGGGGTGATATTCCCGCGATGGGGGCATTGAGGGACTCGTCCATGCGGGCAACGGCGCCCTCGGCCTCGCGGAGCAGTGACTCGTTGTCAGAGGTCAGTGCAAAGCTCAGATCATGCAGTCGGTGAGGGATGTATGCGCCGTAGACGCCCGAAGCTCGGGCGGCACGCGTGCCGCCCGAGCCCGGCCAGAATCCCCCCTGGTAGGTCCCCATGTTGCACCTCCTAACCGCACGTCAGCGAGTAGATGTCTGCAAACTAGTGGACTCCGATACCGGATGTCAATGGTAAACGTTCTCGTAACAGTCTAGCTAACAGGTTGAGTCATAAGTCCCCGCAGGGGCGGGGCGAGTGACCAGCTGGTTGGACAACAGGCCAGCCAACAGTGGCTCATCCCCTCGGAATGGCGGGGCAAGTCGAATGGGCCATGCGATGAGGCTAGCCCGCAGGGGTGGCTTCATGCCGCGCCTCCGAGGGTCTCAATTTTCGCCCACCGACTACCCGCAAAAACAGTTAGTGAGTAATCTTTTCTGCATGGATAAGCCGACGGGCTACCTGCCACGCATCCTGGATGCCCGTTTGGTAGAGGCGATGGCGTCGGCACCGGTGGTGCTACTCGATGGTCCGCGCGGTGTCGGGAAGACCACAACGGCTGCTCGAGTCTCCCGAACCGTCGTGATGCTTCCCCGGGACATGGACCAGCTGCACTACGACCCGGAGGCCTATCTACGCCAGCTGGAGCCTCCGGTCCTCCTCGATGAATGGCAGCTGGCCGGCTTAGAACTACTTTGGGCGATCAAGCGCATCGTCGACGCCGATCCGTCACCCGGGCGCTTCATCCTGGCCGGAAGCGTCGAGCCTGCGGCACACGGCCCGACCTACCCGCTGACCGGTCGCGCGGTTCGGCTCGTGATGCGCCCCATGACAGCCGCCGAATTGAACGGCACGGGAGACCTGTCCAGTCCGCTGTCCGCTCTGCTCGCAGGCCAAGCACCAGCCCTGGGATCTGGGGCTGATGAGCAATTCACCATTGACCAGGTCTCCACATCGGGCTTTCCGGCCGCCCGCGCAATGCCCGAGCCAGCGGTCTTCCTTGAGGCCTATGCCAGCCTCGTGGCGCAGCGCGCCGGTGAGGAGGGGCGGGACGCCAGCCGGCTGCTCCGCACCCTGCGGGTGCTAGCCACGCTCACTGGTCAGGCGGTGCCCGATCAGCGCATCTGGGAAGCGGCGGACGTCAACAAAGTGACTCTCAAGGCCTATGACGACCTCTTGGAACGGGTCCACCTCAGTGTCCCATTGCCGGCATTCGAGAGCAATCGGCTCAAGCGACTGACGAGCTATCCCAAGCGATTCCTGGCCGACACGGCCATGGCGCTGACCCTGGCCGGACTCGATGTCACGCAACTGGCCAGCGATCCACGACTGGCGGGCCGCTATCTCGAGTCCTATGTGGTGCAGCAGCTGCGTCCCCATGTCGACATGGCGCGCGCCCACCTCATGCACCTGCGCTCCAGCGCGGGCGAGAACGAGGTCGATGCCGTCGTGGAGACCAGGCACGGAGTCGTGGGGGTCGAGATCAAGCTCGCGCGGCGGGTTCGGAGTGAGGACGCGAAGCCGCTTGCGTGGCTCCGGGACTCCCTTGGAGAGCGTTTCCTTCAGGGCGTGGTCTTTCACACCGGCACAGATGTGTATTCCGTGTCGGACCGCGTGTATGCCGTCCCCCTAGGCCATGTCACCCGGTAACCACGCGGGAGCGCCGTAGGTGGCTTTGGGTCGTCGCCTCGCGATCGGCGTCCTCGCGTCAGTTCTCGGAGCCAGAGGTGTGGTCGTCTTCTAGGCTGTACCGCCAGATGACGAAGTCATCGATCTGGATCCACGCGTCTGGGCCGACTCCCCACAGCCCGACGTAGATCAGCACGCGACGCAGATCGCCGGACGCGAAGGTGACCTCGTACTGGCTGTAGCTGGTGTCCTGGCAGTCGGGACTGACGGGAGCGGAACCCACGAGCTTGGTTTCGGCCAGGATCGGGCCGTCACCGTCGAGTTCGGCGGCGCCTCGCAGGTGAAGTAGCCGTCAGTCAGGGTGTCGGACAGACGCAGTCAGGCATAGACGGTGAACGTCTCACCGGGCTCCACGTCGTGGAAGCGGTTGATGGCGTTCCACCCGGTGCTGCCGCGCACCCAGGCGTTATTGGCACCCTCGCGGGCGAACCCCTTGCCGATGTCATAGCCCGCGCGAATCGGACCTGCTGAGACATCAGTCGGGCGCACGGTCGGCTCCGATCCGGGCCGGCGGGCTACAGGTATCGCCGCCTCGGAGCCGCGCGCACGCTCACGACCGGCCGATCGCGGCGAATCCTGTAGCCCACCGGCCCGGCCAGGCGCGCCGACGCACCCCGACCTCCGAGGCAGCCCGCCAGCGCCGTCGCTCAGGGCCAGGCCCGGGCAAGCCCGCGCTGCCCAAGCGTGCGGGAACCACGTAGATTGCTGCCACGTCATTACTCCTCGCGTGGCGCGTTGCCACGCGGGGGAAAGCACACCGCATACGGCCGGCCGCAGGGGGCGGGCCAGAGGGAGAGCACGAAGTATGTCCGAGCAGCCCCAGGACGCGGCCGTCCAGCCGCTCGCCCCGCCCATGGAGACCCTCACGCTCGAGGCGCCCCCGGCGGTCCTGGCGATCCCCACGACGTCCGCACCCAAGATGGCGCCGGCCGTGCCGGCCAGTGCGGTGCCGATGCTCGACCAGAAGGTCGACGGCTATCTCGATGCCCTGATGAAGTCCGAGACCAAGAGCCCGGAGTATGAAGCCAAGGCCACCGAGATGCGCACCATGGGTGACGACGACATCCGGCGCGCGGCCGAGTCGTCGAACCGCTTGCTGCAGAGCCCGGTCAAGGCGCTCCAGGAGGGCGGCCTCGCCAGCGGGTCCAAGGTCGGCAAGACGCTGCTGGAGCTGCGCCGCACCGTCGAGGAGCTCGACCCGAGCCAGGCGCAGGGCGCCAAGAAGGTGCTCGGAATGATTCCGTTCGGGGACAAGATCAGCGACTACTTCCGCAAGTACCAATCCGCGCAGAGCCACCTCAATGGCATCCTGCACAGCCTGCGCAACGGCCAGGACGAACTGCAGCGCGACAATGTCGCCCTCAACCTCGAGAAGCAGCAGCTCTGGGACTCGATGGGCCGGCTGAACCAATACGTCTATATCGCCGAGAAGCTCGACGCCAAGCTCGCGGCCCAGATCGCCACCCTCGACGCGACCGACCCGGAGAAGGCCAAGGCGCTGCGCGAGGATGTGCTGTTTTATGTCCGCCAGAAGCACCAGGACCTGCTGACCCAGCTCGCCGTCAGCATCCAGAACTACCTCGCCATCGACATCGTCATCAAGAACAACATCGAGCTGATCAAGGGTGTCGACCGCGCGACGACGACGACGATCAGCGCGCTGCGCACGGCCGTCATCGTCAGCCAGGCGTTGTCCAACCAGCAGCTCGTTCTCGACCAGATCACCGCCCTCAACACCACGACGAGCGGCCTCATCGAGCGCACCTCGGAAATGTTGAAGGACAACAGCATTCGCATCCAGGAGCAGGCGGCCAGCGCGACAATCGGCCTGCCGCAGCTGCAGCGCGCCTTCCAAAACATCTACGCCACCATGGACGCCATCGACACCTTCAAGGTGCAGGCGCTCGACAATATGGCCGCCACGATCGGGACCCTCGAAACCGAGGTCGCGAAGTCCCGCACCTACCTCGACCGCGTGCAGCGGCAGGACCAGCGGGTCATCTCCGGCAGCCTCGACATCGAGCGGCCGAACGCCTGACCGCGCACCCGCGCGGCCGGCTTCGACAAGGCTGACGACATATGGGAATCGGGGACTGGTTCGGTCTCGGGAAGAAGAAGGAGCCCGAGCCGATCATTGAGGTGCCCGCTGCCCCGACTAGTGAATCCCTCGCTGCCGCACTGGATTCCGTCGAAGCCATGGCCGCCGCGGGTCGCGTTCCGCCGATGGTCATGGCGCGGCTGAAGCGCGTGACGAATCTCGTCCGCGCGACCATCCCGCGCCTCGACAGCCTCGGTGGGGGGAGCGCCTCGGCATACAACGTGATGGCGACGGCGACCGACTACCTCCCCGGCGCGATCGGCGGCTACCTCCGGCTGCCGCGCGACTGGGCCGACACCCGCCCGGTCGATCGCGGCAAGACCTCGCTGCTGATCCTCATCGACCAACTCGACCTGCTCGGGGCGACGATGGACAAGGTCTATGACGCGATCAACCGCGCCGACGCCGAGGCGCTGGTCGTCCACGGCCGCTTCCTGCAGGAGAAGTTCGGGACTCCGGCCGGGGGTGAGCTCGGCCTGGGTGCCGGGGCGATCACGCCGCCCATGCCCGGTGCAGGAGGTATGCCGAGTGGCCCGCTCGCGCCCCCCGCACCGTCCGCGTCGCGCCCCGCGCCGCCCCCGCCCGGGGACGACTGGCTCATCCCAGACCACGACCCCGACACCGGCGACATCCCCCACCTGGCGGCGAATCCCACTGCCGCACAGTCGAACCCAAGCCAACCGCCACCGCTGACGCCTCCCACCGGAAGGGACGCCCGCTCATGACCACACCCGCCGACACCCTCGCAGGTGCCGTCGAGGCCCTCGTCACGGCCGCCACGACGGCCGGCCTGGACGGTGCTGCCGCGCGCGCCGAGGGCCTGGCCTTCGCTGCCGCCATCGCCGAATCCGCTCCGCTCGCCGCCGCCGACTGGGCACCCGCGGCCGGCCTCGACCCGAGCGACGCAGCAGCCGCAAATGTCGCCTTTTTCGAGGCCGCCTCGGGCGGGCGCAAGTGGCGCCAAGCGCCGACGGCGATCATCAGCGAACTGGTTGCGACCGGGTCGGCGGGGGCGCCGGCATACGCCCAAGCACTGGGGGATATCGCCAGCGCCGCGTGCCTGCTCGGCACCCCGACCCCTCGGGTCGCGGGCAATGCCGCGCTGGCCTCCGCCGCCCAGCTGAGCGCGCTGCCATTGCACCAGTCGATCCACCCGGTGGGCTCCCTGACCGGCGATCCCCGCATCCCCGCCGAACCCAGCAACCCAGGCCCCGAATCCGCGACGCCGCCCCCGCCCCCCGCCTCCCAGACGCCCGCCCGCCCCATGCCGCCAGCAACCGGCGCCGGCGTGGATCCGGTTCTGGGAGTGGGGAATCCGAATGACATCCCCAATCTGACCGAGCTTATGCTGGAGAACCAGCGCCGCGTCACGGAGCAACTGGCCGCGATGGAGCGCCTCCGCGGCGGCCCGATGCTGACGCCACCCGGTATGCCGACCTCCGGACCGATCCCGCCCAGCGGGCAGCCCATCCCGCCGGCCCCCGGCCTCCCGCCAGGCGCTGGCCTCCCCCCAGGCTTCCCGCCAGCCCCCGGCGACGCGAGCCAGACGGCCGCCCCAACCCAGACCCAGGGCGAGGCCCCAGCCACGCAGCCCGAGGCCCCTAAGGAGCCGGAGAAGTCCCTCGACGAACTCCTCGCCGAGCTCGACGACCTCATCGGCCTCGCCTCGGTCAAGCGCGAAATCCACCAGCAGGTCGCGATCCTCAAGGTCGAGAAGAAGCGCGCCGAGGCCGGCCTGCGGCAGGCGACGATCACCCGCCACCTGGTCTTCGTCGGCAACCCCGGCACCGGCAAGACCACCGTTGCGCGAATGGTCGCCGGCATCTACCGCGCGCTCGGCCTGCTCTCCAAGGGTCACCTCATCGAGGTCGACCGTGCCGAACTCGTCGCGGGTTATCTCGGCCAGACGGCGATCAAGACCAGCGAGGTCGTCGCCAAGGCCCTCGGCGGCGTGCTCTTCATCGACGAGGCTTATGGCCTCAATGGCGACCAGTACGGCCTCGAAGCCGTCAACACCCTGGTCAAGGAGATGGAGGACAACCGCAACGATCTCGTCGTCATCGTCGCGGGTTATCCCACGCCGATGATGGAATTCATCGCGCAGAATCCCGGCCTCGCCAGCCGCTTCAAGACGATGATCGAGTTCGCGGACTACACCGACGACGAGCTCCTCGCGATCATGAAAAGCCTTGCGGAGAAAGCGGATTACGACATCACCGCGGACGCCGAGGCGACGGTGCGCGACATCCTCGTCGCCACCCCGCGCGATTTCACCTTCGGCAATGGCCGCTTCGTGCGCAATCTGCTCGAAGAGGCCATCGGCCGCCACGCGTGGCGGCTGCGCGATGCCGCCGAGGTCAGCACCGAGGACCTGCGCAGCCTGCTCGCTGCGGACTTCCGCGAGAGCGACGAAAGCGCCGAGGTCGTCCCCTTCGACGAGCCCGCACCAAGCGCCGACGACGACGAAACCGGCACTCCCAACGATGACGTCGAAGCCGAGACCGAGATGACCGCCGAGGGCGCGCCGCCGCCCGCGGAGGACCAGAAAGAGGCAGGGGTATGACGCAGATCGCCACCCAGCCCGCCGCGCCGGCACCCCCGCAACAGGGGCTCGCCGGCGGGACGGCCGCCCAGCGCCGCGCCCTCGCGCGCCGGCACTACTTCACCGGCACACCAGGACGTATGCGGATCGCCTCCGCCGTCGCCGCCGCCCTCTGCGTCGCCTTCGCACTCGCCGGCTTCCTCGGTCTGCGCGGTGTCGACGGGGCCGTCGATCGGGCTAGCGCCAATACCGAACAGGTGGTGCGCGTCCGGGCGATCTATGCCGACCTACTCGCCGCCGACGCGGCCGTCACGAATGGCTTCCTCAAGGGCGGCCAGGAGAGCGCCGAGAACCGCAAGACCTATGACGACGCGATGCAGCGCGTCGCCACCAATATCGCCGCTGCCGCCAGCGCCCAGCCGGCCGATGGCAAGGCGCTCGCCGCCCTCAATGCCGAGGTTCAGGCATACGCCGGCAATGTCGACCGAGCCCGCACCTACAACCGCGAGGCGAAACCCGTTGGCGCGCAATACCTCCGGATCGCGGGCACGGAGTTGCGCGCCGAGGGACTGCCGATCGCCAATGCCATCGCCGAGGCCAACCAGACCCGCGCGGACCAGGAGTTGAAGCTCAGCGGCTACAGCGGGCTGGTCGTCGGCGTCGGCGTGCTCACGCTCGGCGTGCTCGCCGCGATCGCCATCTGGCTGGCGCGCCGCACCCACCGATATCTCAACGTCCCGCTCAGCGCCGCCCTGCTGCTCGTCGCGACGGCGCTCGCCATGTCGATCAGCCACATCGCGCAGGTGAGTTCGACGATGAACAAGGTCGCCGATGGTGACTACCGCGCCGCGGTGAGCCTGGCGCAGGCGCGCGCGGCGGCATACGACGCGAAGGCCAACGAGTCCTTGACCCTGATCGCCCGCGGCAGTGGCGCGGCCTACGAAAAGGCTTATGACGCCTCGGTCGCCCTCGCCTCGCAGCAACTCGACGACCTGCTGCAGGCGGACCCCGCGCAGAACAATCTGCGCCGGACGTTCGCGGCCTATACCGACACCCACCGAGCCATCCGCACCGCCGATGATGGTGGCGACTGGAACGAGGCCGTCGACCTCGCGACCACACCGGACACCGAAACCGCCTCCTCCAATGGCGCTTTCCGGGCCTTCTCCACCGCCGCCGATGGCGTGCTGGACTCCAAGCTCAAGAGCATCGTGGCCGCCTTCGACCGGATCGGCGGGGGGCTGCTGCCGCTGCTCGTCGGGCTCGGCGCGGCGCTCGCGGCACTGCTCGCCGGCCGAGCGATGTCGAAGCGGATCGAGGAGTTCCGATGAGCCGTATGCCGTCCGCCCGCCGCCGCTGGAGCAGCCCGGTGGCCCTCACGGTCACCTCCGCGCTGGCCGCCCTCGGCCTGGCCGGCTGCTCGGGCGGGTCCTATGACGACACCACCTGGCCTACCCGCTCCAGCGCCTCGGCGTCGACCTCCTCATCGTCCGCGACGACCACGGCGCCCGCCTGCGACAACGCGACCCAGTCCTACGATCCACTCGCCTCGCTCCCGGCCAAGGCCACCTCCTTGGGGGACAGCTTCATCGACTCCATCGTTGACCGGGGCTATCTGCGGGTCGGAGTCTCCGCCGACTCCTACCTCTTGGGGGCGAACAACCCGCTCACCGGGCAGATCGAGGGCTTCGACATCGATATCGCCAAGGCAATCGCCAAGCGCCTGCTCGGCGATGAGGACAAGATCCGCCTGATCGTCATCACGGCGGCCGATCGCATCCCCGCGCTCGAGGAGGGCCGGGTCGATCTCGTCGCCCGCAATATGACGATGACCTGTGACCGCTGGAATCAGATCGCCTTCTCTAGCGAGTACTACCACGCTGGGCAGAAGCTGCTCGTGACCCGAGAAGCGGCCGCAGCGAACCCCGACGCCGGCCCGAAAGATATGAAGGGCCAGCGCGTTTGCGCCCCCACCGGGACCACGAGCCTGGCCAAGCTCAAGGCCGTCAACGACGAGGTCGGCGGCATCGATATCGTCACCGCGGCCAATCACACCGGCTGCCTTGTGCTCTTTCAGCAGGGCAAGGCCGATGCCATCACCGGCGACGACACGGTGCTCGCCGGGCTCGCCGCGCAGGATGTATATGCCGAGGTCACCAGCGCCCCGGCCATCACCGATGAGCCCTATGGCCTCGGCATTGCTAAAGCGAATGTCGAGTTCGTGCGCTATGTCAACGCCGTCCTCGCCGACCTGCGCGCTGATGGGGAGTGGACCACGATCTATGACCGCTGGTTCGCCAGCAGCCTCGGCAAGGCCCCCAAGCCGCCCACCGCGGTCTACGGCCGCTCGTGAGTCTCGACCTCGGCATGACCGGCGCCCCCGGGAGCACCCCGCGTGCCCCCGGGCGCCTCGGCGTGCCCGTCAGCGCCGCCGAAGCGCTGCGCTACCTCACCGACCTCGGGATGTGGCTCGATGAGCGCCGCAAACAACTCGATGCCATCGACCAGGCCGCGCTGTCCGCGCCCGATCAGAGCGACCGCGAGGCCCTGACGCACGACATCACCGTGTCGATGGCGCTGTGGAAAGCCATCTCCGATCGCTACGAACTGCTGCGCGTCACCTTCGACTCCGGCCGCGTCGGGCCGGTGCAGGCCGAGCAATTGTCGACGCTGATTTGGGGTCGTCTCGATGTCGCACCCGGCGACGGGCGCGAGGCCACGCGGGCCCGGATGCCCAGCGGCGCCGAGAGCAATCTCGCCGTGTCATTGCCCGAGGCCTGCCGGCTTTCCGATGCGATGAGTTCCTCGCTGCGCGCCCGATTGGCCTTGGAGACAACGGGACTCGACGTCTCGATCCGGGTCAAGGGGATTCGCGAGAGCGTCGAGCGGATCCGCGATCAGGTGTCGATGATGCCGCTCGGCGCCACCCGCGACCGCACCCAGCGTGAGCTGATCGCGCTCGAGCAACGGCTCTTCGATGTCACCGAACGCGCAAAGCGCGGCGCCGATGTCGGAGGCTTCCTCGGGCCGCTGGAGGTCGAGGTCGCCGCCCGCGAGCGCGACCTGATCGTCGCCGCCTCTCGCCGTCACGAGAGCGAACGTGATGCCGCCCGCGCCCGCGAACTGATCACCGCCCTGGCCGCCCGCGGCGACGCCATCCGCGGCTTGCAGGCGCAATGCCTCGCCGCGGTGACGCCGGCGCCCAAACTCGCCGTCCCCGATGTCCGTGCGCTCGGGGCCGTGCCCGACGACCCGGACGCCATCGACGCGCTGCTCGCGCGCTTGGGCCTGGTCGGCAAGGCGCTGGATCAGGCGCACGAAACCTACGCCCGCGCCCTCGGCGAGCGCGACGAACTCCAGGGCCTGCTCGGCGCCCTGGACGCTCAGGTGACTGGCTCGCCCGCCGTGACCGCCGCCGAACGCGCCGACCTCAAACCGATGCGCGACCAACTCGCCGCCGTCCTCGCTGCCACCCCGGTCCCGCTCGTGCGTGCGCGGGCCCTGATGGCGGCATACCAGTCCTATGTCCGGACCGTCACCAACAACGGAAGGGCCCCGCTATGAGTGACCTGACCGCCTGCCGGCAGCCGGGGTGCACCGGCACGATCGCCGATGGCTACTGCGATGTCTGCGGTATGCCGGGTGAGCCGGACCAGCTCGCCGCGCCCGCGGCGTCGAGCCCTCCGCATACCCCAGCCCCGGCCGCATCAGCCGGCCCGCCCGTCCCCCCACCCCCGCCGCCGCCCAGCGCGCGACCGGCCCCAGGCGGCCAGGCGCCCGCCCGCGGGGTGGCGGGGCACACCGGCCCCAAATGCCGCCAGCCGGGCTGCACCGGCACCATCGTCGACGGCTACTGCGATGTCTGCGGGACCCCGGCCGGGCCCACCAGCACCACCTCGACCCAGCCCCTCGGCCGCGGCGAGACGCCGATGGAAGGCGCTGTCTCCCAAGTCTCTTCGAGCCTCAAAGCCACCGCACTCGGCTCGGCACGCGCCCGCAGCGGCGGCACCATCTCCACCCGCCGCATCTCCGGGCACTCAACGCGGATGCGGGCCGCCCGCATCGGCGCAGGCGTCACGAGCGTCCCGCCGGTCCCCGAAATCGACGCGGCGAAAGCCGTTCTGAAGAACCCGGTCGTCCCCGAGGCCAAGCGCTTCTGCCCCAAGTGCGGCGAGCCGGTCGGCCGCGGCCGGGACGGCCAGGAGGGCCGCACCAGCGGCTTCTGCGCCAAGTGCCGCACGCCCTTCGACTTCTCCCCCAAGCTCAAGCCGGGCGACCTCGTCGCGGGGCAGTATGAAGTCGCCGGCTGCCTCGCCCACGGCGGGCTCGGCTGGATCTATCTCGCCCGCGACCGCAATGTTTCCGATCGCTGGGTGGTCCTGAAAGGTCTGCTCAACTCCGGTGACCCCGACGCACTCGCCGCCGCCCTTGCCGAGCAGCGCTTCCTTGCCCAGGTCAGCCACCCGAATATCGTCGAGATCTACAACTTCGTCAGCCACGAAGGCTCCGGCTATATCGTCATGGAGTACATCGGCGGCACCTCGCTGAAGTCGCTGCTCAAGCAGCGCATGCAGGCCGCTGGCAAGTACGACCCGCTGCCGGTGGACCAGGCGCTGGCCTACGTCCTGGAGATCCTGCCGGCCTTCCAATACCTCCACGATCTCGGCCTCGTCTACTGCGACTTCAAGCCCGACAATGTCATCCAGATCGGCGACGAGGTCCGGCTCATCGACCTCGGTGGTGTGCGACGCATCGACGACGAGGACTCGGCGATCTTCGGCACCGTCGGCTATCAGGCGCCCGAGGTGGCCGAGCAGGGCTGCAGCGTGGCCTCGGATATCTACACGATCGGCCGCACGCTCGTGGTGCTGACGATGGAGTTCCGCGGTTACCAGTCGACCTATGTCAAATCCCTCCCGCCGGTCGAGGAGGTGCCGGTCTTCCAGACGTATGACAGCTTCTACCGGCTGCTGCTCAAGGCCTGCGCCGAATCGCCCGATGACCGCTTCGTCTCCGCCGACGAATTGCGCGTGCAGATGCTCGGCGTGCTGCGCGAGGTCGTCGCGCAGGATCGCGGGACCGGCGCGGCCTCGACGTCCGCGGCCTCGCTGTTGTTCGGCCCGCCGCCCGCCGGGGATGCCGAGACGACCTACCAAGATCTGCCGCCGCTGCGACCCGATAGCGGCGACGCCCAGTCCGGCTGGCTCGCGACGATAGAGAACCAGGAACCCGAGCAGCGGCTGCGCGCCCTCGCCGCGCCACCTGCCGTCAGCCCCGAAGTCCTGCTCGCCCAGGCCCGCGCGGCACTGGAGTTGCGGGCTTGGGATGTCCTCGATGGCGTCGTCGCGCGGATGCTCGCCGATGATCCGTGGGAGTGGCGCGCCGTCTGGATGTCCGGACTTGGCGCCCTCGCGCGCAACGAGCCGTTAAAGGCGCAAAGCGCCTTTAATGCGGTCTACGGGCAGGTCCCCGGCGAACTCGCGCCCAAACTCGGCCTTGCCCTGGCCTGCGAACTGTCCGGCAATGTCGAGATCGCCGAACGCCTCTATGCGATCTGCGCGCGCACCGATGCGGCCTATGTCCCGCAGTCGGCCTTCGCGCTCGCCCGCATCCGCGGCGCCATCGACGACACCGACGGCGTGCAGGTTGCGCTGACCCTCGTGCCGCCGAACTCCTCGTCATACCCCCTGGCCCGCCAGCACTGGGCGGAGCACCTCGCGGCTCACCCGCGCACCGCAAGCGACCTCAATCTTGCTCTCCTGACAGCAGATTCGGCCGGCTTCGGCCGGCGCCGCCGTGCCGAGATCTCCGTCGATGTCTATCGCAAGGCGATCGCGCGCATTGAAAAGGACGGGCCCACCCCGGGCGAGCGGATCGGTGCCTATGCCGTCACCGCCGATGGTGCGCGCTCCGGGCTGGAGGCGGCGCTGCGCGCGCTCGCCGACGCCACCGAGAATCCCTTGGAGCGCATGCGGCTGATCGACGAGGCCAACGAGATCCGACCCTGGAGCCTGGTGTGAGTTCTCCTGCCGAGACGTTGACCTGCGCCGCCTGCGGGGCCGCCAACCCCGCTGGCTCGGCCTTCTGCGAGGCCTGCGGAGCCGACCTAGTCTCCGGCGCTGCCCCCGGCGCAGGGGGTATGCCGCCCGCGCCCGCCGCCGCAGGAGGTATGCCGACTGCCGCACCCGCCCCCGCCCCCGCCTCGGGGCCGCCACCCGCTCTGGTGCCCCCCGCGCCGATGCCCGTGCCCCCAGCACCCCGTATGCCAGGGGCGCCCGCACCGACGGCGACCGCCACCCCGATCCCCGCGCGGGCTGTGCCACCCGCCGCTGCCGCGCAGGGCGAGGAGTCGCCGCTCGACATCGGCTGGACTGGGGTCGTGCCCGGCCGGGCCAATGCGTATGACGCCACCCCCGTCCTCGTGCCCTGTGGCACGTGCGGGGCCGGGCATTACGAGGATGGCTACTGCGACCAGTGCGGGGCCAAGCAGCCCAACCCGCGCGACCATCTCGAAGAGACGCCGAGCGCCTGGGTGGCTGGGGTCAGCGATATCGGCCGCCGCCACGAACGCAATGAGGATGCCCTCGCGCTCGCGGCCCGCAGCGAACCGCTCTCGTTCGCGGCGCTCGTCGTCTGCGATGGCGTCTCCAATACCACCGACTCCGATGTGGCCAGCCTCGCGGCGGCCAAGGCCGCCCGGCAGGTCCTCGAGCAACCGGTCAGCGCCGGGATGGGCGTGGCGGAGGCGGCGCGCGCTGCGGCATACCGCCGGCTCGGGGAGGCAGTCGCCGCCGCCAACCAAGCGGTCATCGGCGCGACCAAGGCCGGCGATCCGGCGTCCCCGTCGTGCACCTTCACCGGCGCCATCGTCGATGGCCGCACGGCGCATGTCGGCAATGTCGGGGACAGCCGGATCTACTGGCTGCCCGACGGCAGCCAGGGCGCGCGGCAGTTGAGCACCGACGACTCGGTCGCGGCCGAGCGGATCGCCACGGGCGTCGAGCGCAAGGTCGCCGAGACCGGGCCGATGGCGCACTCGATCACCCGCTGGCTGGGGATCGATGCGCCGGACGATCTGACTCCGCATACGGCCAGCGTCGACCTGGACGCGCCCGGCTGGCTGATGCTCTGCTCCGATGGGCTGTGGAACTACTGCTCCGAGGCGAGTGAGTTGCAGGCCAAGATCGGGGAGTTTATGAGCGGCGGTATGCCGCCCGAGCCGCTCGCCCTCGGCCGAGCCTTGGTGGGCTTCGCGAATAACGCCGGCGGCGCCGACAACATCACCGTGGCACTGCTGCGGGTCGGCGGCGATACCAGGACGTCGGCGGCGACGCCTGTTGCGGGAACAACGACCGCAGCGGCCGCGCCGGCCGAGGTGGCAGGCGACGCGCCCACGGCATCGCCGGGGCAGCAATCGGCGGACAGCGCCGGGGATTTGGCAGGATCGAGCACGACGGAAGGGGAGAACGATGGCGCAATTCACGGCTGAGGCGTTCCAGAACCAATACCTCGCCGACGGGGCGACGGATGTGCACGCGATCGTGCGCGTCGACGCGACCGGGGCGGCGAGCACCATGACCAGCAGCGGGGGTGCCGCCGAGGTCATCATCGTCGACACGTCGGGCTCGATGGGGGAGCGCGGGATTCGTGAGGGTGCGGCGGCCGCGACCGCCGCCTTGCAGGAGATCGCCGATGGCACGGCGTTCGCGGTCATCGCGGGCAATCACCTTGCCTGGCAGGTCTATCCGACCTCGCCCGTGCCTGGGACGGCGTCGATGAATCCGCAAACCCGGGCCGCCGCGATCAACGCCGTCCGCGGCTTCCGGGCCGATGGCGGCACCGCGATGGGGCAGTGGCTGCTTGCCGCGCGGCAGGTCTTCCTCACCGTGCCCGACACCTATCGCAAGCACGCGATCCTGCTCACCGATGGCGCCAACGAACACGAAACCCCGGATCAACTGACCTGGGCCATCCAGTCCTGCATGGGCGCCTACCAAGCCGACTGCCGCGGCGTCGGCGATCGCTGGCAAGTCGATGAGGTGCGCCGAATCGCCTCCGCTCTGCTCGGCACGGTCGACCTCATCCCGCGGCCCGAGGAGATGTCCGAGGAGTTCCGCTCCCTCATGCGTGCCTCGATGTCGCGCGGTATCGCGAACGCCGAATTGCGAGTCTGGGCGCCCGCGGGCGCGCAGGTGCTTTTCGTCAAGCAGGTCTCGCCCAATCTCGAGGATCTGACCACCCGGCGCCGCGAAGTCAACCCGCTGACCGGCGCCTATCCGACCGGCGCCTGGTCCGATGAGTCCCGCGACTATCACGTCGCCGTGCGCCTGCCGGCCAAGTCGGTCGGTCAGGAGCAGCTCGCCGCCCGCGTCCAGCTCGCGATCGGCGAGGAGGTCCAAGCGCAGGCGTTGGTCAAGGCGCTGTGGTCGAATGACGATGCCCTCACCGCCCGGATCAACCCGCAGGTCGCGCAGTACACCGGGCAGGCCGAACTCGCCGCCGCGATCCAGGACGGCCTGGCTGCCAAGGCCGCCGGCCGCGACGATGAGGCGACCAGCAAACTCGGCCGCGCCGTGCAACTCGCGACGCAATCCGGCAACGAGGAGATGACGACCCGCCTGAAGAAGGTCGTCGAGATCGACAACGCCGAGACCGGCACCGTCCGGCTGAAGAAGCAGGTGGAGAAATTGGACGAGATGGCCCTCGACACGGCCTCGACCAAGACCCAGCGGGTGCGCAAGTGAGCGCCGTGTGCCCGAACGGGCACGACAGCGAGTCCACCGACTACTGCGACACCTGCGGCGCCCCGATCCCGCCCGGGGCCACGGCGACACCACCGCCCGCCGCCGCGCCGGCCTCAGGAGGCAATTCCCTCGACCTGCCACCGGCGCCCGGCCCCAAGGAGTGCCCGAACTGCGGCACCCCGAATGTCGACTCCAGCCTGTTCTGCGAGGCCTGCGGCTACGACTTCACCACCGGCGCGCTGCCCGCCAGCGCCCGCTCTGTCGAGTCCGGGTTGTATGCCGCCCCCGCCCCCGAGACTTCGGCCCCCGCCGCCGAATCTCCGGCCGAGCCGGAGGCCCCCGCCTGGTCCGCCCCGGATGCCGGCGAGGAGCCGGGCGCCGCTGCGGAATCGGGCACTGACCTCGACGCATCCGAGCCTGAAGCATCTGAGTCCGGGATCGATCCCGATGGTGCGGCGACCGAGGCTGCCGCTGAGCTGGCCGGGGACGGCGTGGACCCGAGCCTGGACCCGGACGCGGGGGACGGCATACCCGCACCGGAAGCGGGCGACCCCCTCGGGGGCGAGGCCGCGGCGCCAGAGCCCGCGACCGGGCTGCCCGCCCCCTCCGCATACGGCGGGGCGGACCCGAATGTGCCGCCGCGCATCGCCTTTCAGTGGGTGGCGGAGGTGTGGATCGACCCGGAGTGGTATGCCGATCAGCAGGCCGAGGAACCCCTGCCCTCGGCCGGTCTGCCGATCGTCGTGCCGCTGCGCGTCGCGAGCGCCCTCATCGGTCGCGAGTCGGCGAGCCGCCAGATCCATCCGGATATTGACTGCTCGGCTGACCCCGGCGTGTCCCGCCGGCATGCGCAACTGACGACCGACGGCTCGCGCTGGTTCGTCGAAGATCTGCAGTCCTCCAATGGCACCTTCGTCGGCCCGGCATTCGGACCGCTGCCGAAGGACCCGATCGCTGTCGGACCCAAAACGGAGGTCGGGGACAACCGCGTCTATGTCGGCGCCTGGACCCGCATCGTTGTGCGCCGGGCCACCGACGAGGAGATCGCGATCGGGTGAGCGCGCTGACCTTCCTCGCCATCGAGCACGAGGACGAGTGCCCGCCGGCCTGGCTGGGCGAATGGTGGCAAGAGCAGGGCGTGACCTTGCGGCGAATCCGCGCCCATGCCCACACTCCCGGCGCCGAGGCGGACGCCATCCCGGCCGATGTCGGCGACGCCGATGCCCTGGTCGTCCTGGGCGGCGAGGCGGGGGCGAATGACGATGCGGACTATCCCTGGCTGCCCGCCACGCGCGCGCTCATCGCGTCGGCCGTGGAGGCCGGCGTCCCCTACCTCGGGGTTTGCCTCGGCCACCAACTGGCCGCCGTCGCCCTTGGCGGGGAGGTGCGACGCAATCCTCTCGGAATGGCGACCGGCCTCACGCCGGTGACGCTCACGGAGGCTGGCGAGCGCGATCCGTTGCTGGGACCTTGCGCGGGAAGCGTTGCGGTGCAATGGAATAGCGATGTCGCCACGCGCCTTCCGGGACGGACGACCGTCCTGGCGACGGCCCGGGATGGCACGCCGCAGGCGGTGCGCTTCGCGCCCTGGGCGTATGGCGTGCAATTCCACCCCGAGGTCACGCCCGAGCAGTTCGACTCTTGGTGGGTCAACAAGCCGTCGGCGGCCGACCCGGTGCGCAAGGCGGAGGCAGAAGCGGCATCCTCGGCCATCCACGCGGCGCGCGAGGAGTTGCGGGCGCAGTGGCGTCCCTTTGCCAGCCGCTTCGTCGACCTCGTCCGAGACTTCCGTCGCGAACCGGTGTCGCCGGCGAGCTAGGGCGTGTCTCCCAAATCCCTGACAAGCGTCATCGCTCGGTGAGCGCCCAGCGGCATGAGCGTGCGTGCCGCATCCCGTGATCGGGAGCGGCAAAAGGCCAATGAGTGGGCTGTCGGGGTGGGTCGAGGTTAGAAGGCGAAGGAGTTGTGGGGTTCGGGGTCGGTGGCGAACAGGCGGTGCAGCCGGGACAGGGCGTGGGCATCGACAGGTGTGATTGCTCCGGCGGTAGCCAGGTCGTGGGTCGACATGCCTCCCAGGTAGAGCGAGCTGAGTGCGCGGATCGTGAGGACGACGTCGGGGTTTTCGCCGGTGGTCTCGCATGTGGGCTCGCCATTGCGGGTGTCCAGTGCCCAAGTGCCGTTGTTGTCCGGGCACATGTGGTCGTCGTCGAGGCGCAGGCGAAGGCGGTCCTGTTCCTGGTAGCGCCGTCCGACGAGGGCTGCGGGGAGGTCGAGGATGCGCGTCCAGAGGTTGTCAGATTGGCGGGTGATCCGCACGGCACGGGGGCTGGTGAGCATCCATGCGAGCGGCTCGGTGCGCGGGCGTCCGGGGGCGACGACCTTCTTCGTGAGGTCGAAGTCGAGCAGGAGTCGCCACATCGCCCGGTAAGCCTCGGGGGTCGTGGCCTCAAGCGCCTCGACGACCAGGGTCCCGGCGTGCTCCCGGGTGGCTGACCATGGCAGACGGAAGTTCGCGATCCCGTCCGGGCGGCCGTTCCGGTCCTGGTGGATGAGGTAGCGCAGTGGGCCGGTCTGTCCTGCGGCTTCATCAGTGAGGCGATCCCAGCGGCCGGGTTGAGGGGTGAGCTCGCCGACCCGCGTGAGGCGAACACGCTCATGGATCACGGGCCAGATGGTGCGCGCTGTTTCGGCGCGGACGAGTTCAAGGCGTCCGGTGTCATCTGCTGCCGGGAGGAATCGCGCTTCGTGTCGGTCGATTTCGATGCGGGTGCGGTACGTGGCAGGTGAGAACCCGAACCGGCCGTAGATGCTGCCCTCGCTGGCGCTGAGCATCGCGAGCGGCTCGTGGCGGGTCAAGGCGTCGTCGAACATGACCCGCATCATGGCGGACAGGTGGCCGCGCCGTCGGTGGGTGGCGATGACGCCGGTTGCCGTGACTCCGGCCATGGGTAGCGGGCGGGGACCGGGGACTGTGACCTGGAAGGAGATCGTGGCGGAACCACCCACGCGCCGTCCATCTTCGAAGACGCCCACCGGGTGAAACGCCGGGTCGGCAGCATCTTCTGCGGCCCACTGAGCAAGCTGTTCTTCCGTCGCTGGGTGTCGAGGCGTGGCTATGTCAACCCCACTTGGCCCCTGGCTGACGGCCAGAAGTGGACCCACCTTTGCGCGAGCCCAGCGGCATGAGCGAGCGTCGCTCACGGTTCGCGCCGGAGAGCGGCGCGAGTGTCCTCCACGACAGATGCAGTCTTGGTGACGACTTCACTGAGTCCCATGTGCCCGGACGACTGCAAGACGGTGTTGGCTCTGGTCGCGAAATCGTGGGTGTCCAGGTCGAGTCGCGCCACGTCGACGATGATGCCCTTCTCGTTGGTCACCCACGACCCGGCAGTGGCATGCCAGGCGTGGGCGCAGAGCATGAGCGCGGTCGAGCAGCACAGCATCACGTACGCGCTGTCGTCCTTGGGCAGGCCCTTGCGGGCGGCATCTACCAAGAAACCGGCCTGCCACAGGTTGTCGATGAACGCGACGCGCAGGGCATCGGGGTACGGGTTGAGATCGGCTGCCAGCCCGGCGACGGCGCCGTCGGGGTCGGCGAGGGGACGGCACGTGGCGACCTCGCCGGCGTAGCTGACGTCGAGGAAGCCCAGGGGGTGACCGGGTTGGGGGTGGAAGGCGAACTCGCCGCGGCGGGCGCGGTCGGCCTGTTCGTGCACGCGGTCGAGGTCGCGCAGGATCCAGTCGACGGGGGTGCCGTTGAAGGTTAGCCAGCCACCTCCGTTCACCCAGGGCCCCCAGCCGCCGGGCCCGACGAACTCGACCTGCCCGGTGTCACTGAAAGCGCGTGACGCACGGGCCAGGGCGTCGAGGTCGAGTCCTTCGGCGCGGCAGTACAGGCCGAGGTCGACGTCCGAGGCCTCGTGGTGGGTGCGGCGAGCTCGGCTGCCTCCCAGGACGATGGCCACGATGCCGGGAACTGATGCGAGAGCATCGGCCATCTGCTGGAGTCGCTCGTCGGTGATCACACACCAGAGTTTTGCCTAGCCCGCGTGGACCTGCCATGCCATTCGCGGCAAAGTAGTGCGTTCCGAGCACCCGCTCAGGTGCCGGCCAAAGGAGCGAGCAGCTGGCGGTAGAGGCCGGGGCCGTGGCCCGCGAGGTCCAGGGCGTGAGCGGCCACGGCCCGCTGTTCGGTGGTTCGGGTCGCGGTGGCATGGGGGAGCATGGACACCTGCACGACGGGTCGTGACAGCTGCGCAGCCCAGTACAGGGCGGCGATCGGCAGGGGCACCCGGCCGAAGATCATCCGCAGGTTGCGCGGTGTGATGCGAGCCCCCTGCGCTTCGAGGGAGTCGAAGGCCTGTCGCATGGCCCGAACCAGCAGGACAGCGCCGCGCACTCGCTGTGATCGCGTCTCCAAGGGCTGCTCCAGGACCAGGGCGGCCATGGCGGCCACGAACACCGTGTGGGTGTCCAACCAGGCGTGCATGTCCGGCTCGGTCCGCAGGTGGGGGTCGATCGCGCCGAGCAGCTGCGACGCGAACTTGGAGCCGGCTGCCCCGTCCTCGACCACGGTGGGCTGCTGCCCCACCCGGTGGGCGGTCACCTGCCCGTCCTTCACGCCGCCGCCCACACCGGAGAAGCACCAGACCAGCCGGTCGCGGCCCAGGCGATCCTCCACGTCACTGCGCAGCTCGAGGGGGTTGGTGAACATCCAGACCCACCCAGCCGGGCTGGCTGCGATGTCGTCCAGGGCCGCAGCCAACTGGTCACCGCGAACGGCGACCAGCAGGACGTCGCAGTCTGTTACTTCCGGTGACTTCGTCACGGCCACGTCGGGCGCAAGGATCCGGCCGTCGAGGCCCACGAGCAGTCCATGGCGGCGCAGGTCGACGAGTCTCGATCCTCGTGCGGTCAAGGTGACCTCGTGACCGGCGTCGGCCAGCAGCGCCGCGTAGACCGATCCAACGACACCTGCCCCGAGCACCCTCACACGCGCCATAGTGCGAGCCTATACGCCAGGAGGACCCAGAAGTGCCGGTGCGCCACCGGCGGCATGTGTGGATGTTCAGCCTGCGGTCCAGATCTTCATCACTGCGGCCACTTGCTCATCAATTCCCATGTCGGCGACATCGAGCTCATGATCCACCTGGAGGTTGTCACCTTGCTGGCGGTGCAGCTCCTCGAACTCGGCGTCGGTGAGGTAGACCGTTCGCTGGGCGGCTCGGCGCCTGGCCTCCTCCAGACCCAGGGTGAGCCTGACCACGAGGACGTCCGGCAGCAGCTCTCGATAGAGCGCAAGCGTGATCGGATTGACCACGTCGGCGACTGTGACGTTGATGCCCTGGCCGACGAAGTTGCTGGCCAGCCAGGTCGCGTTGCGTACCCCGAGTAGCTGCTGGGACGCGCCTTCCGCACCGTCCCAAGGTGCGGCGCCTCCGTTCTTCACGAGTTGGCGGACGTCATCGACGTCGATGAAGGCGGTCCGAGGGGTGGTGGTGGCCAAGGCCAGCGCCGTGGTGCTCTTGCCCGCGGCGGGGCCTCCCGTGAGGACCAACACTCGGTGGGTCATGCATTCACCGTAGCCAACGGCCTCACAACGGCGGCGGATGGGCAGCGGCAAAGACGTGTCCTACTCGGTGTGTAGGAATTCGGCGATCAGGTGGACGGCCTCGGTGGGGACTAGTCCGATGTTAGTGAGAGAGTCGGTGTCGGCGGGTGCCCATGCCGGCGTGTAGCTGTTGTCGGTCGAGGCCTGTTTTTGTTCGGGCCCGTGACCGAGTCGTGGCTGACCGCTGGCACGTACCAGGTAGTAGTGGGCTCGGCGGTCTTGGTGATCCAACGAGGCGGCATGCCGCACGATCTGCCCGTTCAGGCTGGTTTCTTCAAGCAGCTCACGCAGCGCAGCGTCTGCTGGTGCCTCATCCTGTTCGACGCCACCGCCAGGCAGTACCGCGTAACGGAGCCCGTCTTTGACTCGATGGATGACCAGAAGCTTGCCATCGACAAGACAGATGCAGGCGGCACGCTCTTCGCGGTCATCGCACGACTGTAACCGGCAGAGAGCTGGCGGCGATTCAAAAGGCACGCCTCTCGGCAGATGATCGATGTCACGCGCCTGTGGCGGGCGTCCGGTGCCGGGCTCGGGTGTGGGCGAGGCGGTAGGAGTTGGTGCCGGTTTCGATGATGGTGGCGTTGTAGGTGAGGCGGTCGACGATTGCTGCGCACAGGCGGGGGTCGGTGAAGGTGTCGGTCCAGGCGGAGAAGGACTGGTTGGAGGCGATCGCGATGGCGTTCTTCTCCTCGCGTTCGGTGAGGACTTGGAACAGCAGTTCGGCGCCGCGCCGGTCGAGTTCCATGTAGCCGAGCTCGTCAATGACGAGGAGGTCGACGCGTCCGTAGCGGTTGATGGTCTTGGTGAGTTGTTTCTCGTCGGCGGCTTCGACGAGTTCGTTCACGAGCCGGGTGGCGAGGGTGTAGCGGACGCGGTAGCCCTGTTCGGCGGCGGCCGCCGCGAGGGCGATGAGCAGGTGGGATTTGCCGGTGCCGGAGTCCCCGATGAGGCACAGGGGGTCGCCGCGGCGGATCCAGTCGCCGGTGGCGAGTTCGTTGATGGTGGCTGGGTTGATGTTGGGGTTCGCGGTGAAGTCGAAGTCGGCGAGCCATTTCTCGCGGGGGAAGCCGGCGCTCTTGATGCGGCGCAGGGTGGAGCGGCGGTCGCGGTCGTCGACCTCGGCGAGCAGGAGTTCAGCGAGGAAGCCCTGGTAGGTGAGTTGGTCCTTCGTGGCGGCCGCGACGGCGTCATCGACCACGGCGCGGATGGTGGGCAGCCGCAGCCGGCGGCAGGCCTGGTCGATCGCGGCCTGCGCGGCTTGTTCGGTGAGGCCCTGACGCCGGCGAAGGCTCGCGGGGCGGCTGGTGCTGGTGGTGGTCATGGGGTTCCTGTCGGGGTGTGGTGGTGGACCTCGGCGGAGGCCGGGGCGGGATCGGGTTGGCGTCGGCGCAGGAGTTCGTCGTAGGCAGTGACGGTGGGCAGGGGCCGGGTGTCTTCGGGCAGGTGCGCGATGACCTGGTGCGGGTCGGTGGGGCGTCGGGGTGGCAGGTTCACGACCGTCCCGCCCTTGGCCGGGGTGGTTGGGGCGGGTGTGTGGCCGGTGGCATGGCGGCGGGCTTCGACGGCGACGACGTCGGGGCTGATCGCACCAACGGACAGGGCTGAGGTGATGCCGGCGATCACCGCCTCGGACGGGAGGGATCGGTGGAGCAGGAGCACCTCGATCAACGCTTGGGTCCCGGCCACGTCGCCGCTGGTCTTGCGGGCCGCGGCCCAGAACGCGTCGTGGGCCGCGGTGAATGCCCCGGCGGCGCGGGCCTGCGCGAGGGCGGTGGAGCCTGGGAACGCGCCGGGCTTGTGCCGCAGCACTTCTAGGTAGTGGTCCAGCTCGACCCGGGTCACGCCACGGGTGCCGAGGCGAGGGTGGGTGGCCACTATGGTGCGGCCCTCGAACACGACCACGCACGAGGCCCGAAGGCTGACGCGGACGCGTTGGCCGATGAGGTGGGCGGGGACGGAGTACTTGACCATGCGGACGGTGATCAGGGCGGAGCGGTCGACGCGGGGGTGGAGGATCAGGCCGGGGTCGAAGTCGTCGGCCGGCAACGGTGCCAGGTGTGGGAGTTCGGCGTGGTGGTCCTGCCCGATCGTGTTGGCGTGGCCGGTGATGCGGCGGGTGTTGTCGTCGTGCTCGCAGGCGTGGATCTTGTCGTTGAGTTCGTCCAGGGTGGCGACTTCGGGCATGGGGGTGAGGTGGTTGCGGCGGAACCATCCGACCTCGCCCTCGACGCCGCCTTTCTCGTGGGCGCCGTCGATGCCGGGCTGGCAGTAGAACGCGTCGAAGCCGTAGTGGGAGCGGAACAGCACCCAGCGTTCGTTCTCGTCGCTTAGCTGGTCGCCGCCGTGGATGACCTGGACGACGGCGGAGGTGAGGTTGTCGTAGCGGATGTGGCGGGTGGGGATGCCGCCCAGGGCGTGGAAGGCCTCGATGTGGCCCTCGAGGAAGGCCTCCTGCCCGCCGGTCGGGTAGACGCGGTGGATCGCTTTGCCGGAGTGGGACAGGCGGTAGACGAACATGTGGCACTTGGTCTTGACGCCGTCCAGGAGGACGTAGACCTCGCCGAAGTCGACCTCGGCCTCCGCGCCGGGGGCGTGGTCCTGCGGCACCATCGCCTCCACCCGGCGCCCGGCCTCCAGATCGATCTGCGCGCGCCTGACCCGGACGTAGTCCCGCACCGTGGAGTAGGACAGGTCGGTGGCGCCGTGCTCGTCGCGCAGCCGGGCCAGGATCCTGGTCGCGGTATGGCGCTGCTTGCGCGGCGCGGTCAGGTCATAGGTGAGCATCTCGTCGATGGCCGGCTTGTACGGGTCCAGGCGCGGTGCGGTGCGGACCGGTTTCTTGCGGGGTGGGGGTTCGGCTGCGGCGAGGGCCTGGCGGACGGTGCGGCGGTGGACTCCGTGTTTGCGGGCGAGCTCGCGGATGGACAGGCCATCGACTCGCGCGTCGTGGCGGATGTCGGCGTACAGCTGCACTCGTGACCCCATCTCGGCCTCCTCGCCTCACACCAGTGGATGGGGACCAGAGTGAAAGGGGTGGGGCCAGTTCAGACCGTCAACACCCCGGCAAGTCGCACGCGGGGCCAGATCAGGCCGTCACAACGGGGCCAAACCAAGCTGTCACAACCATCGAGGCGCGGGCCACGGCTCGGGCCCCCCATGCCAGGCAGCGTCCGCGGGTTCCCAGTGCGGTAGACCATTCGCGTAGGGCAGCACCCGATAGTAGTCCGGCAGCTCGTCTCGGGTGGGCGGGCGAACGACGGGGGAGGTCATGTCATCAGCTCACCGGGGCGAGCCGCGATTGCGCAACCGAATTTCCAGACAGGCATACACGGCTCCGAATTCAACGTCTGGCGGGGCCCAAGGAATGTGATGGCCGCGGCGCACTCTCGCGTGGGATCGTGCACCCGTGACGCGAGACTTCAAGGGCCCAGGAGAGGGCACGCCGGACGTCGAGCTCGTGGCGCAGTTACTCCGGGAGCAGGCGACCCCACTGGCGGGGCTACCTCTCGTCCTGAGCTCGACCGAGGGCAGTAGCAACTGGGTCTTCCGCTTGGGCCAGGAACTGGCGGTGCGGCTGCCGCGGTCCCCGGACTACGCCCAGGACCTCGAGACCGAGGTCTCCTGGCTGCCCCGGATCGCGGCGGCCACGACGACCCCGACACCTGAGCTGGTCCTCACCGGCAAGCCATCAGCCCTGTTCCCCCGGCCATGGGCAGTTGTGACGTGGCTACCCGGAGAACGACCGCGCGACCTGCAGGCCGAGGACCAGCGGGCTCTCGCAGCTGATCTTGGTGCCTTCTTGGAGGAACTTCATCGGGTGGATGTCGACGGCGTTCCCGTCGGTCCGGAGCATTGGGGGTACCGGTGCGACGAGCCCGTGACCGAGCAGGTCGACGCGTGGGCGAAGGAGGCGGCCGAGGGGTTGTCCGACCTGTTCGACCCCGGCGCCGTGAACGAGGCGTGGCGACGGGTGCGGGACGTGCCGGCACGCACCACCACACCCTGCCTGGTGCATACAGACCTATCGGAGGAGAACCTTCTGGTGAACGACGCTGGACGCCTCGCGGGCGTCATCGACTTCGGGTCGGTGGGCGTCGGGGACCCGGCCGTGGACCTCCTCTACGCCTGGAGCCTGTTCGACCCTCCTGCACGGGCCACACTGCGTGAATCTGCGGGAGCCGACGAGACCACGTGGCTGCGGGCACGCGCCTACGCCTTCGTCGGTCCCGGCCTACTCAGCCTGCTCCACTACCGCGCCGCCATGCCCAGGCGGGCGGCACGCTTGACCCGCCTGGTGCGTTCTATCGCAGCCGAGGTAGGCGTCGATCTAGACGTGCCCTGACGACTGGATGCGCGCGCTGTACTCGGCATGAGCGTGAAACCACGCCCGTGGTCACGGCCGCTCGGTGAGGGCGGGGAGCCATAGAAGGATCGCCCGCAGCAGGACAGCGGCGCGGTAGGTCGAGGCGAGCTTGTCGTATCTGGTCGCCAGGCCGCGCCACTGCTTGAACCGCTCGAAGCTGTTCTCGATGACGTGCCGCTTGACGTACCTGCCTGGATCGGTCAGCGGCGGGCGTCCGCCACGCGAACCACGGCGTTTCCGGTTCGACTGCTGGTCCCGAGGTTCAGCGATCACAGCCGTGATCCCTCGACTGCGCAGCAGGGTGCGGTGAACTCGCGAGGAGTACGCCTTGTCTGCCAACACCGCGTCAGGGGTGGTGCGAGGCCGCCCCACCCCGTCGCGCGGGACCCGAACCGCAGCGAGCAGGTGCGGGAACATCTTCGAGTCGCTGCCTTGCCCCGGCCCGACGGCGATGACCATGGGACGTCCCTTGCCGTCGCACAGCTGATGGACCTTCGTCGACAGACCGCCACGCGATCGCCCGATCGCATGATCGACCGGCTCGGGCATCTGCATCATGTAATTCGATGGAGCCCCCCGCGAGGCGCCTGGTGTTCGTCGCGTGCTGGTGGGCACGCGCGATGGTCGAATCGACCGCAACATCCCAATCGATCACGCCCATGGTGTCTGCCCTGGTCAACAAGGCCGTCAGGACCTTGTCCCAGGTCCCGTCGCCTGCGAAGCGGCGGTGCCGCTTCCACACGGTCTGCCACGGACCGAACTCCGCAGGCAGGTCCCGCCACGCAACGCCGGTCCGGTAGCGGTAGATGATCCCCTCGACCACCAACCGGTGATCCGAGAACCGACGACCCCGCCGCCCGTCCGAAGACGGCATGAAAGTCCTCGATCAAGTCCCACTCGGCGTCCGAGAGCGTCTGCAACCGCGACATGAGATCACCCTTGCCGACGCAGACTGCGGATTTGGGAGACACGCCCTAATCCAGCCGAGTTCCGCGCCAGCTTGACTTCACCATTGCTGGTTAGGGTCGAATGATGTCGCCGACCAGCACCGCTCGTCCCTTATCGGGTCGAGGTGCCCCGCGCGCTGCCGTGATCGCGGCGACAGCCGCGCTCGCCACCCTCATCGCCGGTTTCCAGATTGCCGAGCGGTTGCAACCGCCCGGGTATGCCGCGAGCCGCGAGTCGGCGCTCGTGCTCACAGCGACGGGCACGCCATACCGCTGGCTCACCGTCCTGACCCTCGTGGGCACCGGACTGCTCGTCGGCATCGCCGGGTGGGCCCTGCCAGCAGCCCCGGCTCATCCAGCCGGCCGCCGGCCGCGCGGTGCCATCGGGCCCATCCCCGGCGCCGGCCGCTTGGCGCGTGGGCTGATCGTGATGGCCGGCGTCGGGCTGATCGCGCTCGCCCTGCTGCCCCGGCCGTCCCCCGAGACGCCCGTGCCAGTGGTCCTCGTCGCGGGTGCGACGGTGGCGGGGCTGGCGCTGTGGCCCGCCGCCGAAAGCCGCTCAATTGCCGACGCCGCCTGGCGCCGCAGCATGCTGTTGCTGGCGCTGGTCGGCTCACTCGTCCTGGCGGCTCGTGGCCCGAGTTATGGCGCGTATGAGCGCGCCGTCGCCCTCATCCTGCTCGGTCACCTGGTCCTTGTCGCCGCTCGACGCTGGTGGGATGTCGGGCATCGCCTCGGCCCCCTGCCGGTGCGTATGACGCTCGCCACCGCCGCGCTTTCCCTGCTGTGTGCCGTCGGGGGAGTGCTCACCACGGTCATCGCTCCGGCACCGGTTGCGACGAAGAATTTCGTTGTGGGGCTAAGCTTTTCGCCGAGTCTCGCTGATTCGGCACGCGTCGTTGTGCCGACCGTGCTCGGCGATGTCGAAGCCCGCTTCACCGGACTGGCTCCTGGCGTGCGTGCAGACTTGCAGGTCCGGGCGGACATCACCAGCGCACTCGGAACGCCGAATGCCTCCCTGGACATGCTGCGGCCCACGCCGGCCGAGATCGACGCGGCGGTGCGGGAAGCGGTCACTGGACTTGGCCTGCGTTTCGGTTTCGGGTGCTTGCTCGTGGCGCTTGCCGCCGTGGCCATCCGCGCGGGGATCCGGCGGAAGCTGCCCGGGCCACGAACCGCCCTTGTCGCCATCAGCGCGGCGGCCTTGGCGCTGGGCCTGACGGGCGCGGCCGTGGCGAAGACTTACCGGGGCACCGCCCCGAACCAACTCAGTGCCACCGGCCTGCTGGGGGAGGTCCAGCGCAACTCCACCCTCTTCGATGATGTCGCGATCCGGTCGGCCCAGGTCGCGCCATACCTGCGCAATGTCGTTGCCGTGTCCGAGGCGCTGCGCGAGCGGTATCAACCCGCCGACATCGAGCAGAGCCGCGTGTTGCGGATCCTGCTGATCAGCGATGTTCACGCGGGCAATCAGTACCCACTGCTCCGCTCGCTGATCGAGTCTGAGCAGGTGGATCTGGTCATCGACTCCGGCGATCTCGTCAACTTCGGGACGGTGGCCGAGGGGGAGATCTCCGGTGTCTTCCGCGGGATCGCCGACCTGAAAGTGCCCTATGTCTTCGTCCGGGGCAATCACGATGCCACCGGTCCCGACGATGAAGCCGTGCTCCGGCGCCTGCGTGGCATACCCAATGTCATTCTCCTGCAGCCCGACTCGACGCGCTATCAGGAACTGAGCATCGCCGGTGTCCGGATCGCGGGCTTCAACGATCCCCGGTGGTTCGGCGATGACGGGAAAGGGTCGGCGCAGAAGCAGCAGCCAGCCAAGGAGCGGTGGCTCGCCAGCTTTGTTGGCCGTCCCGTCCCGGACATCATCGTCAGTCACGAGCCGTGGGCCGTCCAGGGGATTCAGGGGGCCGGTGTGCTGATCAATGGCCACATGCATTCGGCCTTCCGCGATGGCAACCGGATCCAGGTCGGGACCTTCACCGGGGGCGGGCCACTGGCGCACTTCATCGCCGGAGAAGGCAGTGAAGAGTTGGTCGGGCAGCCCTCCGCCTTCGACATCCTGGACATCGGCCACGACTGCCGGGTCAGCGCCCTGACCCGCTATCGCTTCTCCCAAGTCGTGGAGGGCCGGCCCAGCTTCGATGACATTTCGCTCGTCAATGGGTCCGCGATCGACACTCGGCCCGTGGACCCGACGCGCGGGTGCGCCGCCGGCCTGCCGCCGAACCTCCTCCACGTCCCGCGTGTGGGTGGCTCCTGACCGGCCCGAAGCTCTGCGTCAATCATCAAAGTGAGGTATCCGCCGGTAACTCAGCCAGACCTACCTCGGTCGCAGCTGATCTCCACCGGGGATAGCGCCGCGCGCTACCCCCCACCGTGAAAGTGCCCGGCCCCGAATCACTCTCGGGGCCGGGCATTCTCGTTGTGTAGAGGAGCGCTGTCGCTCGTTGGCTCGGCGGGTAGCGTGTCGCGCTATGGAGCATTTCGCGCCTCGGGTCGGCATCGTGACCGGCGGTGCCCATGGGATCGGACGGGCTCTCGCCGCCGAAGTGGTGGCCCGTGGAGGTCTGGCCGTGCTGGCCGATCGTGATGATGAGGGTGCCCGAACCACGGCGGCGGAGCTGACGGCGCTAGGCCCCGGCCGGGCCGTCGCCGAGCACCTCGATGTCGCCGACTCGGCGGCTGTGCAAGCGCTTGTGGAGAAGGTGGCCGCGGAGCACGGGCGGCTCGATCTGATGGCGAATAACGCCGGCATTCTGTTCAGCGGGCCGCTCGAGGAGTTCACCGATCACCACTGGTCGACGGCGATCGATGTCAACCTGCGGGGAGTCGTCGCGGGGACGCGGGCGGCATACGCCGTGATGGCGCAGCAGGAGAGCCGGCGCGGGCGGCCGGCGGGAGTCATCCTCAACACCGGCTCGCTCGCGGGCCTGATTCCGGCGCCGCGAATGGCGCCCTACACGAGCACCAAGTGGGCGGTCGTGGGCTTCTCGCAGGCGGTCCGCCACGAGGCGGCCAGCCACGGCATCCAGGTCAATGTGCTGTGCCCCGGATATGTCGACACCAAGCTGATCGACGAGGTCTTCGAGCCGACGGCGTCCTATGTCCGCGGCAGCTTCCGGCGCAACACCAAGGCCCTGCAGCCTCGGCTGCTCACGCCGGAAGTCGTTGCGCGCAAAGCCTTCTCGGGGATCGAGAAGGACAAGCCGGTCATCATTGTCGGGGGCTTTGCGCACCTGTCCGCCCGGGCCATGGGGGTGGCTCCGGCGGTGGTGCGGGCGGGCTCACGGCTCCAGGCGATTCGCGAGGAGCGGCAGTCCCGCAAGGGGGCCTGACGGGCGGCATACCCACCCGTCAGGAAGCGGACCAACGGTCCGCACCCGGCTCAGTGCGAGCGGTGGGTGAGGCGGTGCAGCAGGCTTCGCTTCGGGCTCTGGACGGTGGTGTGCCAGTCCTGGCGAGCGGTGCGCAGTTCGGTCATCATGCGGGCGTAGTCACGGTCAATGGGGCGATCCATGTCTCTATGGTGCGATGCTCAATCATTTAGCACAAGCGAGAACATCTGCACTTCACTTAAGCAGTTCTGTATTGTTAATGCATGCTGGACGCGCAACGACTCGCCACCTTCCGTTCCGTCGTCGCGACCGGGTCGGTGCAGGCGGCTGCCGACCAGTTGCGGTTGACGCCCTCGGCGGTCAGTCAGCAGGTGGCGGCGCTGCAGCGCGAGACCGGGCTGACCCTGATCGAACGCGTCGGACGCGGGGTCCGCCCGACCCCAACGGGTATGACGCTCGCGATCGCCAGCGGCGATGCCCTGCGCAGCCTGACCCGCCTCGGAGCGCTGGTCCGCGACCTGCGTGAGGGCAAGACCGGCCATCTCGTTCTCGGCCACTTCGCCTCCGTCGGCCAGGTGTGGATGCCCGGCATCGTCGCGCGGATGCGGCGCGAATATCCCGATGTCATGATCGAGTTGGTGCTCAATGATCTCGTCGGCGAGGCGCTGCAGACCAAGCCAGATATCGATGTCCGGATCGGCGCGGTGGGGGAGGCCACGCCCTATGGCTTCGGACGGATCGACCTGCTGAACGATCCCTTCGTTATGGTCGTCCACAAATCCCACGCCCTCGCCCGCCGACGAAAGCCGGTGGCCCTGGCCGATTTCCGAGATGACGAGTTCGTCGCCAATGACGTCGCCGAGGGCCTTGTCGGTCGCATCCAAGCCCTCGCCTTCGCCGCCGCGGGCTACTCCCCGCGCTATATCGTCCAGGCCTCCGACCACCGGATGGCGCTCGAATTCGTCGCACGCGGCATCGGCGTCACCTTCTTGCCGGTCCTCGCCACAGCCGACCTGCCACCGGACACCAGGGTCGTGCGGCTGGCCGAGCCGGCCCCCCACCGCGAGATCTACGTCCTGATCCGCAATGCCATCGGCGGCACTCCCGCCGCCCGCCGCGTCATCGAGCTGCTGCAGCGGTATGCCGCCGGCGCGGCCCCCCACTGACCGTCGCTCGCCCCGGGTGACAGATTCCCGCCCATTGCCGGAACATGGACATACGCAACGGATCATTACCGTTGCGAATGTCCAGGTTCTCTCCCACGTCCTTTAGGTAAACGTGAGTTCCTCGGCGTCGTCGACCTCGTCCGGATAGGACGGAGGGGCTGGCTTGGGTGGCTCGACTGCCTCGGGCGTCGTTGGCTTGGGGATGGTCAGGCAGACGAATGCCGCCATAATGCACAGCACGCCGGCGCTCATCCACGCTGTCCGATAGGTCCCGTCGGCGGTCCGGATCCAGCCCGCGAAGGAGGCGCCCAGGCCAGCGCCGACCATGTGGGCGGCATACGTCCAGCCGAAGACGATGCCGGAGTGCGAGAGCCCGAAATGTATGCGGCACAGGGCAACCGTGGGCGGCACGGTCGCCACCCAGTCCAAGCCATAGAAGATGATGAAGATCCACATCCCCGGCTCGACGCCCGGCGCCAGCAGCGAGTGAACTGTGAAGAGCGACAGGCCTCGCAGCGCGTAGTACGCGAGCAGCAGCAGCCGAGGGTCGACGCGATCGGTGAGCCAACCGGAGGCGATGGTGCCGACCAGGTCGAAGATTCCGACGAGCGCCAGCAGGCCCGCCGCGGTCGTCGCGGGCATGCCGTGGTCGTGCGCCGCTGGAATGAAGTGCGTTTGGACCAGGCCATTGGTCGACCACCCGCAGACGAAGAAGGTCAGCATCAACGCCCAGAATGCCCAGGTGCGGCTAGCCTCCCGCAGCACCGAAAGGGCGGCGCGCACCGGCGAGACGGCCGGCGGCGGAGCCGGTTCGGCTTCAGGGGTGCCGGGGCGGGCGCCATACGGGATGAGCCCGATGTCTTGGGGCCGGTCGCGCATGAGCAGCCAAATGAACAACGCCGTTAGGGCGGCGAGCCCCGACACGATCAGCGCGGCCGCGCGCCAGCCGGCGTGCGTCGCCGTCGCGGCAATCACGGGCAGGAAGAGCAATTGGCCGGTCGCATTGGCGCCGGAGAAAATGCCGACCACCAGTCCGCGCCGGGCCACAAACCAGCGATTGGCGACGATGGCCCCGAGCACCAGCGCCGTCGAACCGGTCGCGGTGCCGATGACCAGCCCCCACAGCACCCACAACTGCCACGGGCTGGTCATCCAGGTCGTCAGGGCCGAGGCGGCGCCGACGATGAGCAAGGCGATAGTGACCACGCGGCGCGGCCCGTAGCGCTCCAGCAGCGCTGCGGCGAAGGGCGCAATGCAGCCGAAGAGGACCAGGTTGAGGCTGACCGCGCCGGCCGTCGTCGCGCGGCTCCACCCGAACTCGCTCTCGATCGGCTCCATCAACACGCCGGTCGAGGAGCGGAAAGCGGCGGAGGCGACCAGCGCAGAGAGCACGACCGCCGCGACGAGCCAGGCCCTGCGGGTGTAGACGGCTGGCGCCTCGGACTCGGCCAGTGGTCGCTGCATAGGCAAATCCTGGCACCGTCGGGACTGGGCGGTTGTCCAGCTCAGGCGCTCCCCAGGAGTTTCGTCGGTCGCCCGGGCCCGCCCGGGCGATCGCTCTGTTTCGGGCGCCCCGCATGTGGTTGAGTGCCGACATGAGCCAGATCGCGCCTCTGTGCACCGAGACCGTTGCGGCCGAGCTGGCTGCTAATGCTGATGACTTGCTCCAGTTCACCACTGGTGCGGCGGTGCCGGGCGGCTTCGGCTGGCTCGATGATGACGGCGCCGTCGTGGAGCGGGACCTCGAGCTATGGATCACCTGCCGTATGACGCACGTCTGCGCCCTGGGGGCCGCCCTGGGCAAGCCCGGCTTCCACGAGCTCGTCGAGCACGGGGTCAAAGCGCTCTCCGAGAACTTCCACGACGAACGACACGACGGCTGGTATGCCGTGATCGCCCCCGACGGCAGCCGGCCGACCGACGCGACCAAGGCGGCATACGCCCACTCCTTCGTGGTCCTCGCCGGGTCCAGTGCACGCGCGGTCGGCGTCGAGGGAGCCAACGATCTGCTGGCCAATGCGCTCGCGGTCCACGACCGGTACTTCTGGGACGAGAGCCAGGGCATGGCGCGTGAGTCCTTCTCCGGCGACTGGCGGATCGAGGAGGACTATCGCGGCATCAACGCGAATATGCACACTGTCGAGGCCTATCTGGCCGCCGGCGATGTGACGGGTGACGACATCTGGCATCGCCGCGCCGGGCGGATCGTCACGCGCGCGATCGACGACTTGGCCCGCGGGTCCAACTGGCGCATCCCCGAGCACTTCACGGCGGACTTCACGCCGCTGCCCGACTACAACCGCGACCAGCCCGCCCACCCCTTCCGGCCGTATGGCGCCACGCCCGGTCATGCCCTCGAGTGGGCGCGGTTGACCCTCGCGACCGCGCGCACTCTCGGTGGACCGGAGTGGGATTGGGCGCTCCCGGCGGCCGAGTCGCTGGTCCGAGGCGCCATCGCGGATGCCTGGGCCGCGGATGGCGCGGACGGCTTTGTCTATACAACCGACTGGGATGGCACGCCTGTAGTGCATGCGCGCATGCACTGGGTCCTGACCGAGGCGCTGGGTGCCGCCTGGGCCCTGCATCACGTCACCGGTTCGAGTGACTGGTCGCGGCTGTTCAATCAGTGGTGGGAGTACGCCAAGGCGCATCTCGTCGACACCGAGCGCGGGTCGTGGATCTCGGAACTGGACCGGAACAACCGCCCCCACGCGGGGACCTGGGTCGGCAAGCCGGACACCTATCACGCGGTGCAGGCCATGCTCTTGCCGCGACTGCCGCTGACGCCCTCCTTCGCCTCCGCACTCGCGGCGTCGTCGTAGCCCACCCAGCCTCATCCGAGGGCTAGCCTGCCGGGCATGACGACCATGCTCGCGGGATCGGTCCCGACCCCTATGTCGCGTTCGATCAGCAACGACTTGTGGGCCTTCCAGATCCCACCGCTGGAGAAGGTGCTGCGCACCGTCCTGGTCTACCTCGCGATTTTGGTTATCGTCCGGGTCGCCGGCAAAAGACTTCTCGCGCAGATGAACTCACTCGACCTGGTCGTCGTGCTGCTGCTGAGCAATGTCGTCCAGAACGCCATCATCGGCGACGACAATTCGCTGGTCGGCGGCGTTCTCGGCGCGGTCGTGCTCGTGACCGCCAATGCCGGTCTGGAGCGGATAGCCCAAGTGTTTCCGGCCTTCCGCCGGGTCGTGGAGGGGCGGCCGACGCCCGTCGTGCGCGATGGCGAAGTCATCGACGGTGCGCTCGATCGCCTGGGGATGACGAGGGGGGAGCTGAATTGGGCGCTGCGTCATCAGGGCGCCGACAGAGTCTCTGAGGTGGAGACCGCAACCTTGGATCCCGGCGGATCGCTCACCGTGGACCTGAAGGATGAGGAACAAGCCCTCAGCCAGGGCGAATTCCGCGCCGAGATGGCCCGGCTGCATGCCCGACTCGACGCCCTGGCGTCCCGGCCCACCACAGGCTGATCGACGGCCAGGTCACGCGGCGCGGGTCTCTCGTTCCAGTGCGGCCTGCTGGCTCTCGTGCCCAGCGAGTTCGAAGCCCACGACGACGATCGCGGGCGCCAGGGCGATGACGAGCAGGCATACGGCGAGCGAGACGTGCGCGGCCGCGAGCGCAATGGCCCCGGCCAGGACGGCGATCGTGAGAACGAACTCGACATTGTGCAGCCGGTCGTTGCTGCGGAAGAGGTATCGCCAGGTAGCGATCAGGACGATGAAGAAGAGCATCACCGGGGCGGCGACGGCGAGCACGGCACCGGTCTGCGAGATGTGCACCCACCCGAACTCCTCCGGATCGTGGTGTGCCTCAAGGTAATAGGCCATGATGTGCAGTCCGGCGCCGACGGCGGCGATCGCGCCGAAGAGCAGGATGTGGCCATAGCCGAAGACGAAGGATCGCTCCCGTCGGTGGTGCAGGATCTCGCCGAAGGGAACCGCGAAGTAGATCCACCACATGCCGAAGGTCAACCCCATCGAGGCGAAGACAAGGGCTGCCGAGGTGAGGTCCCCGCCCTGGCTGGCCACCACGGCCAGGATCACCCAGCCGACCTGTGCGATGGCGAGGGTCACGGCATACCAACGGCACATGGCGCGCGCCTGCGGCGCCTGCTGCGCGGCGCGCAGCCACTGCACGAGCCGGCATTCGCGAACGCCACAACGAAGGTGAGGTCGAACAGCAGCTCCAAAGGTGTTGCGGCGCGGCCCTTTTCGTGGCGTCGAGGCCGCTCATAGGGCGCAAGCCGTGCGCGGCGCGGGCGGTGGGGAGCGGCATACGTCGACCTCGTGGGGTGGCGGATCGGGGAACCACACCATTGTCGCGAACCACGGGGTATGCCGTCGCGCCAGCCCGCTGCCCGCGCCCGGGACGTGGTGCGGTCGGCTCAGCCCTGCTGTGCGGTCAGCGCTAGGTCGACGGCGATGCCGAGGTGGTCCGACCCGGGCGCGGCGATCGTGTGGACCGCGGTCGGGGTCAGGGCGCTGCTCACGAGGGCTTGATCCAGCGGCAGGATCGGGGGCAGCCACGAGTCGGCGGGCCAGGTGGGCAGCCAGCCGGCGCCGAGGGCGTCCGCGGCGGAGGTGAGATGGGCCCGCGAGCGGATCGTGCGGATGGTCAGATGGTCCGGGGTGGCGTTGAAGTCGCCGAGCACGACGAGCGGATCATCGGCATACTCGGCGGCGGCCTCACCGATCCGCTCGCCCTCGGTGTGCCATGGCGAGATGCCCAGCAGGGGAGTGATGGCATGGACCGCCAGGATGGTCGGCTGATCGCCGGAGGGCAGATCGACCCGGACCGCGCGACCCCCGAGATGCAGGTCCAGGTTGGCTCGTTCGGTGAGCGGGAATCGGGAGTAGATCTTCAGCCCCGGAGCGCCATCGGGATCGGAGCGGCCAAGGCGATAGGGATACCGGTCCAGCCAACCGATGGAATCGACATAGGCCTCGGACGCTGGATCCAGCTCGATGAGGACGACGACATCGCGATCGGCCGTGTTCGCGGAGAGCCGGTCGAGATCGGTGGCGCCGCCGAGAATATTGACGGAGGCGACCTTGAGCGCCGTGGGCGCCGCCTCCTGGGGGGAATTGCGTAGGTAGTAGGGGGCCAACCAACTGATGTGCAGCGCCAGCGCCGCGATGGCGAGGACGGCCACGATCCGCTGCCGGAGTGCGGCGGCGAGGATCGCGGCCACGGCCCAGGGCAGGATGCCGAAGGGCACGAAGGAGGCCAGCAAGGGCAGGATCGGGAGCCGCTGCGAAGCGGGAATGATGCGCACCATCGTGAGGACCAGGCCGGTCAGGGCGCTCATCGCCAGCGCAACTCGCAGCACATCGCGTGCGGCGACGCGCTCACGCGCGAAGGTGTGGGTGCCCGACATCACGCCGGTGAGGATACGGCGAGCGCCTTAAGGTGGCTGGCATGTCTGAGGAGATCCAGTGCGAGATCGCCGGTCAGGTCGCCTTCGTCCGGCTGGCCCGGCCGGAAAAGTTCAATGCGCTGTCGCTGCCGATGCTCAAGGGGCTCATCGCCACTGCGCACCAGCTGCGCAAGGACACGGCCGTGCGCGCCGTCATCCTGTCCGGGGAGGGGCCGGCCTTCTGCGCTGGCATCGACACCAGCGTGCTCGCCGGTGGCCTGCAGGTCGTGCTGCCCTCCTTCGTCCCGCGGCCGTGGCTTGGCACCAATGTCTTCCAGGAGGCCTGCTGGGCCTGGCGTCGCATCCCCGCTCCGGTTGTTGCTGTCGTGCACGGACACTGCTATGGCGCGGGCCTGCAGCTCGCCCTCGGCGCAGATTTCCGCTTCTCCACGCCGGACGCGAAATGGTCTGTGATGGAAGCGAAATGGGGCCTGATTCCCGATATGAGCGGCGTTCACTCGCTCGCGCAACTCGTCGGCCTGGACACGGCCAAAGAGTTGTCCATGACGGCCCGCACCATCACCGGCGCGGAGGCAAAACACCTCGGGCTCGTCACCCGCGTCGCCGCTGACCCGCACCTGGCCGCCGGCGAACTCGTCGACGAAATCCTCACCCGCAGCCCGGACTCGGTCGCCGCGACCAAGCGCGTCTTCGAGGCTGCCGCTCCGGGGCGGGCCCGGCATACCTTCGCCCGCGAGCGCATTGAGCAGGCCCGCCTACTCCTCGCGGCGAACACCAAGATCGTGCGCCAAGCGGCCAAGGAGAAGGTCGCGCCGGCATACGCCCCGCGCGCCCGCTGAGCCCGCCGCGCCACCTTAGGATCGGGCGGTATGGAGTTCCGCTCGGCCTATGCCCATGGATTCGCCCGCGCCGCCGCGGTCACCTTGCCGGTGGCCCTCGCGCAGCCAGAGCGCAATGTCGATGCGACATTGGAGCAATTGCGCGCCTGTGACGCCGAGTCGGTTGCGCTCGCGGTCTTTCCGGAGTTGGGCCTGACCGGCTATTCGTTGGAGGACCTCTTCCTCCAGGACCCGGTTCTCGATGCGACGGAAGCTGCGCTGATGCGGCTTGTGGCCGAGACCGCCGAGCTGATGACGGTCGCCGTCGTCGGGGCTCCGCTGCGCAAGGGCAACCGAATCTTCAACTGCGCCATCGTCATTCATCGTGGGTCCATCCTCGGTGTCGCCCCGAAGTCCTATCTGCCGACCTATCGAGAGTTCTATGAGCGGCGCCACTTTGCTCCGGGCGACGACCAGCGCGGCGAGACGATCGCGCTCGGCGGCACCCACTATCCCTTCGGTCCGGACCTGATCTTCCGCGCTGGCGATGTCCGTGGCCTGAGCATCCATGTCGAGGTATGCGAAGACATGTGGGTCCCGATCCCGCCGAGCGCCGAGGCGGCACTGGCGGGCGCGGCCATTCTCGCCAATCTCTCAGGCAGCCCGATCACCGTCGCCAAGTCCTATGACCGCAAGATGCTCTGCGAGTCGGCGTCCTCCCGGTGCAATGCGGCATACATCTATTCCGCTGCGGGAGAAGGTGAATCGAGCACCGACCTGTCCTGGGACGGCCAGACTCTGATCTACGAGATGGGCGCGCTGCTCGCCGAAACCGAGCGCTTCCCGGATGGGGCGCGCCGGTCCTTGGCGGACCTCGACTTGGACCGGATGCGCCAGGAGCGGATGCGACAGGGCACCTTCGACGACAACCGCCGGACGTATGCCGATCGCCCCGCCTTCCGGGAGGTCGAGTTCGTTCTCGACCCGCCGGCCGGTGACATCGGGCTGCTGCGCAAGGTCGACCGCTTCCCCTTCGTTCCCGACGAGGAGGAGCGGCTGGCGCTCGATTGCTACGAGGCCTACAACATTCAGGTCTCTGGGTTGGAGCAGCGCCTACGCGCCATCGGCCAGCCGAAGATCGTCATCGGCGTGTCCGGCGGCCTCGACTCGACGCACGCGCTCATCGTCGCGGCCAAGGCCATGGACCGGCTGGGCCGGCCGCGGACCGACATCCTCGCCTACACGATGCCGGGATTCGCGACGACCGAGCACACCAAGAACAATGCGACGCTGCTGTCCGAGGCGCTCGGCGTCTCCTTCGAGACTCTCGACATTCGCGCTGCAGCCAAGCAAATGTTGACCGATATGGACCACCCCTTCGGCCGTGGCGAGGAGGTCTATGACGTGACCTTCGAGAACGTCCAGGCCGGCTTGCGCACCGACTATCTGTTCCGAATTGCCAACCATCGCGCTGGCATCGTGCTCGGCACCGGCGATCTGTCGGAGCTGGCGCTCGGGTGGTGCACCTATGGCGTCGGCGACCAGATGTCGCACTATGGCGTCAACAGCGGCGTGCCAAAAACGTTGATGCAGCACCTGATTCGCTGGGTGGCGACCTCGGGGCAATTTGACGAGGAAGTCGGTCGCATCCTCGGGTCCATCCTCGACACCGAGATCACTCCCGAGCTGGTGCCCACCCGGGAGGGCGAGAAGCCGCAGAGCACCGAGGACAATATCGGGCCCTATTCACTGCAGGACTTCACGCTTTTCCACGTCCTGCGGCGGGGTTACCTGCCGAGCAAGATCGCCTTCCTCGCCGTGCACGCGTGGTCAGACGCGGCCGCAGGGGAGTGGCCGCCCGGGTTCCCGGAAGCCAAGCGGTCCGCATACGACCTGGCGACGATCCGGCACTGGATGCAGGTCTTCGGGAAGCGCTACTTCGCCAACCAGTTCAAGCGCTCGGCGCTGCCCAATGGCCCGAAGGTCGTCCCCGGCGGCTCGCTCTCGCCGCGCGGTGACTGGCGGGCACCGTCGGATGTTTCGTCTGCCGTGTGGCTCGCGGAACTGGAGAACGTCCCGTCCGCCTGACGGGTCAGTCGGTGCGCTGATGCAGCCAGGGGCGCTGCAAGTCGAAGCGGCGGCCGCTCATCTCGCTGGGGGTGACGGCGATGACGACATGCTTCTCGGTCGGGACCCACGGCCGCAGGGGCAGCTCGTCGGCGAAGTCGGCCTCGTCACCCTCCAGGGTCTGCGCAAAGCCACGCAGCACGACGCTGGTCGCCTCGGTCTCGGTGAACTCATCGACCTCGAAGGCGACATCCTGATTCATCGTCACGCCGAGCAGCTTGTTGCCCTCGGCGGTGCGGAAGATCAGGCGCCCGCGGTCGGCGCAGTAGTTGATCGGCGTGATGTGCACCTCGCCGGCCAGGTGGAAAGCCAGGCGGCCGAACTCGTGCGACCCAAGGAAGGCCCAAGCCTCTTCATCGGTCATCTGGTGCATCGGCGATTCGGTGTTCATGACCCCTCCTGTTCGGCGGCCCCGGCCGGTGCCGGAGCGGGTTCCTAGCTCAACGCTAGTCCTGACGCGCGGGGCACGCACAATCGGTCCGCCCAGGCGCGCCGATTCAGCCGCCAGGTCGGGCGATAACCACATCCGTGCCGCGCAGGGTCGCCTCAAAACCACTGGGGCGCACTGTGATTGCCGTGAGGACCAGGCGCTCGGGGAGGCCCTCGATCGCCTGTCGCACGGTGACCAGATCGCGTGCGGCACTGCTCAAGGCGTCGTTGACCAGTCCGGGCAGGCCGACGTCGACCGTCTCGGGCACGATGAGCAGATCACCGTGGTCGACGCTCACCCGGCCGGTCGCGCTGATCGCCAGCTCCAGGCCGAGCACCTCGGCGCTGCGCCGCACGCCCGCCAGGCCGCCGCCCGCGTCATACAGCTCCACGCCCTCGCCGACCTGCTTCGCGGCGACGGCGAAGGGCAGGGTCGCGACGAGCGTGACATCGCCGACGGCTAGGCCGGAATCCATCACCCGCACATTGGTGGCCTTGGCGCGCACATCACGCAAGGGGCCATCGGGCGTGACGAGCGCTGAGGAGGTCAGGTCGACATCGCCGAGCCAGGTCTCGCCCGGGCGCAGGTCCGCCGGCGGCTGGCTGGGACGGATGCCGGGCCCCAGCGAGACATCGTGCATCCGGCCGGTGCCCGGCTCGCGGAGCATGCCGAACAGGACGAAGAAGGCGCCGACGACGAGAAGTGCCATCGTCAGCATGCCGGCCAGGAAGCGCTTCATCGTCGGGGACGGCTTGTGGTGTCAGCCCGCGGAGGCGTCGAGGCGATCCGTCGTCAGCGTGAAGTCCTGATCGCGAAGTCGTTGCGCGAGAACGTCACCCATGGCGACGGCGGGCGTGATGACTCCGGCCCGATCGGGCAGGGAATCCAGTGCGAGGCACAGACCGGCCTGACCGAGCATGATCGCCGTGCCGGAATATCCCGGGTCGGCCTTGGCAGCGACCGTCGTCCGATAGCGCGCGCCGGTGGTCGTCGTCGACTCGATCTCCATCCGGAAGGCGCCGCGCTGTTGGTCTTCGACGCTTGGGCCCTCACCGGGCTTGGGCAGCACGCGGTCCAGGAGGGCACGGGTGGGGGGCAACTGCATACCTCCGGCAACGCCGAGCAGACCGGCGGTCATCGCCGTCGCCATGGCGGGGGACTTGGCGGAGGTGCCGAAGTCCATGACCTCCTGATAGCGGAAGCCGCGGCCGTAGACGTGGCCGAGCAGGGCATTGCTGCGTCGCACGATGCGGGTGTTGAAGGCGGCCATGACGAAGGGACCCGTCCAGTGGCCATCGTCGGTGCGGCGGACGGGCAGGCCCTTGACGACGCCCTTGACCACATCGAGGGGTGAGGTGGCCTTGGGCTTGTGACCGCTGCCGCGCGAGGGCTCGGCGCCGCGATCCGGGCTCAGGCCGTAGGGATCGCCGACGATCTTGCGATCTGCCGCGCTGGCGCGCATCTCGATGGCCTGGGTGCGCATCGAGTCGATGGTGCCGCCGCTGAAGCCGCCGCGCAGCTTGCGGACATAGTTGACCGTCTGGCCGAGCTCGCCCGTGCCGTCGGCGGCCGCACGCTCTGCGGTGAGCAGCACGCCGAGGTCGGAGGGGATGGAGTCGAAGCCGCACGCGTGGACGATCTTGGCTCCCGAGGCTTCGGCCGTCTCGTGATAGGCGTCGGCACTGCGGCGCACGAACAGAACTTCACCGGTCAGGTCCGCATAATGCGTGCCCGCCGCGGCGCAGGCGGCGACGAGAGGCATGCCGTATTTCGCATAGGGCCCGACGGTCGTGACAACGACCTTCGTGTCCTGGGCCAGGGCCGTCAGGGCGGCCTCGTCGGCGGCGTCCGCGATGACGATCGGCCAGTTAGCGGCGGCCGGGCCGAGATCGGCCCGCACCCCCTCGAGCTTGGCCTGGTTCCGGCCCGCCAGCGCGATGCGGGTGCCCTCCGGGGCGTGGTCCGCCAAGTGCTGCGCCGTCAGGGCGCCCACGAAGCCGCTGGCTCCGAAAAGAATGATGTCGTATGTGCGTTCGCCGCTCGTCATGTCCGGCAGTCTAAGTTCATGCCCCGACTCCAAGCGGTCCCTGTCGCGCGCACTCCGCGCATCCTCGCGATCGTGCAGGCTGGGGGGAAGGGCTCACGGATGGACGTGCTGACCCGAGAGCGCGCCAAGCCGGCCCTGCCCTTTGCCGGGAGTTATCAACTCATCGACTTCGCCCTGTCGAATCTCGCGAATAGCGGGATCCCGGATGTCTGGGTGTCCGTGCAATACCAAGCGGCCTCGCTCGATGAGCATCTCGCGTCGGGACGGCCGTGGGACTTGGACCGCACGCGCGGCGGCTATCGGCGGCTGGTGCCGGAGGAGGGCGACTCGTCCGGGCTCGAAGGCTTCAGCACCGGTAATGCGGACGATCTGATGCGGATGGCCGACGATATCGCCGCGGCTGCGCCAGATGTCGTGGTCGTGACGAGCGCCGATCACATCTTCCGGCTCGATGTCCGCTCCGTCATCGAGGCCCACCTGTCGCGCCGGGCCGAGTGCACCGTCGTGACCACCGAGGTGTCGCTGGCGGAGGCCAAGCACAAAGCGGTGGTCCGGATGGGTCGTGGACGGCGAGTCGCCGGCATCGACTACAAACCGTCCGTCGCCGCCTCCGGGCGGATCGCCACGGAGATTTTTGTGTATGACGCCCCCACCCTCCTGCGCGAACTCGACGCGCTGCGCCGCGACCGGGCCGCGGTTGACCCAGGATTGGAGGAGGGGTTGGGGGACTTCGGGGAGCACCTATTGCCTCGGCTGGTGGCGCGCGGGCGGACGGATGCCTATGCGCTGGAAGGCTATTGGAAAGATCTCGGGCGACCTTCGGCATACCTTGCGGCGCACCGGGACCTGCTGCGCGGGCGGGTCGATGTCTTCGACGATCCGAGGTGGCCGATCCTCACGCGCTTCCCGGAGCTGCCGCCGGCACGCGTGGGGGCCAGCGGGTCGGTTGATGATTCCCTACTGTCGCCAGGCGTCGTCGTGGACGGCATGGTGCGCGGCAGTGTGCTGGGGCCGGGTTGCGTGATCGAAGCTGGCGCCCGCGTCGAGGACTGCGTGCTGATGGCGGGCGTGCGCGTCGAGTCAGGGGCAGTGGTGGCCGGCTCGGTGCTTGACCAGCGGGTTGTCATCGAGGCGGACGCTGTCGTGGGGGCGGTGCCGAGGCGCTGGCCACCGTCGGAGTCGGCGGTGACCTTGTGCGGCGCTGACTCGAGGATTCGGCGGGGGACGACGGTGCCAGCCGGGGCCCGCCTGGAGCCCGGCTCGACGAGTTGACGCGGCGCTCCCGGTGGCCGCCGCGCGCGTGAACACCCGATCCGTGCATTGACACCCGCTGGACCGGGTGTCAATGCGCGGATCGAGTGTTGATGCGCGGTTCGGGTGTCGGCCTGACCGCCCACCCCTGAGGGTGCTCTTGGCAGAGTCATCGAAAGTTGCCGCACGTCAGAAGGCCCACGGTCAGTGCCGGTGCGGTTCGATAGTCCTGGGGCGGAACCGCCTCAATCCCGTGGCGAAAGGACAGGCACATGAGCATTCCTCCTGGCAATGGCACCGAGGCCCCGATCGAGACCATGGACGAGGAATCCCCCGCCCTGAGTGGTGATGGCGGCGCGGACGGTGGAGCCGATGGCGGTGCCGGTGATGGTGGCGCGGACGGTGGGGCCGATGGCGGTGCCGGTGACGGCGGCGCGGACGGTGGGGCCGATGGCGGTGCCGGTGATGGCGGCGCGGACGGTGGGGCCGATGGCGGTGCCGGTGACCTTTCCGTCGGCGAGCGTTCCGCCACGGACCCGGCAGACGGCAGCATGTCCGATGATGTCGCGCGCGGGCTCTGACCTGACTCGGTGACCGACCTCTTCGACGGCAAGGGCGGGGTGGCTGCCAGTGGCCGCCCCGCCCTCGCACGTCTCCTGCCGCTGCCGGTGGCGGAATTCGCCGAGAACTACTGGAGTCAGCGGCCCCTAGCGGCCCGCGCAGCCGATCTCGACCAAGACTTCTCGGACCTCTTCGATAGCCAGGCGGTCGATGAACTCATCGGACGTCGTGGCCTGCGTGCGCCATTCCTGCGCGTGGCCAAAGACGGTGTCACGCTTCCGGATTCGGCCTTCACCCGGCCCGGTGGTGTGGGTGCCGCGATCGGGGATCAGGTCAGTGACGACCGTTTGCTGGACCTCTTCGCGAGCGGCTCGACGATCGTCCTTCAGGGCTTGCACCGCACCTGGGGCCCGCTCATTGACTTCGCTGGCGACCTCGGCGCTGACCTCGGCCATCCCGTTCAAGTCAACGCCTATGTCACGCCAGCCCAGAACAAGGGCTTCAGCGCGCACTACGACGTCCATGATGTCTTCGTCCTCCAGATCGCCGGGACCAAGCGATGGCTCATCCGCCAACCGGTCCACCCGCTGCCCTTGCGCGACCAGACATGGGAGCGCCGCCGGGCAGCTGTTGAGGCGGCGGCCTCGACCGATCCGCTGCTGGATCTTGTTCTGGCACCTGGCGATTGCCTCTATCTGCCCCGCGGGTACATCCACAGCGCTGCCGCGCTCGGCGAGGTCAGCATTCACCTGACGATCGGCATACACCCCTGGACCAGGACCCACCTGGCCGAGCAGCTTGTCCAAGCGGCCGTCGCAGACCTCGCCTCGGTGGCCGCCGTGCGCGACTCCTTGCCGCTCGGTCTCGACTGGGACCGCGAGGCGCTAGATCCCGGTGAGGTCGAGCGCGTGAAGGCGGCGCTGATCGACGCCGTCCAGGCCATCGATCCAGCTCGCATTGCGAACGCTCTCGCGACAGCACACCGGGGCAGTCAGCGCGCCGCGCCCGTCGGCCCGCTCGCGCAAGTAGCTGCCGCCGACTCCCTCACGGACGAGGACATACTGCGGCTACGGCCACGGCTCGCGGCGCGACTCATGGACGGCCCTGAGTCTGCGGTCCTTGTCACGCGTGCTGGCCGGCGAACTATCGAGCCCGTGGACCTGGCGACCATCCGAAAGCTATTGGCGGACGGACATGTTGACGTCGCCACAGTGGGTATGGACGTGGCTCGCCGGCTGCTGCTGGCCGGGCTCGTCACACGGCATACCCAGGTCAACGGCCTTTCGAGTCCGGCGGCACCGGACGGTGCCGGCAATCTCGATTAGCCTGACCTGTCGTGCCTTCCCGTGATCCCGCTGCAGCGCTTGCGCCGGATGCCTGCTCCGTGCGTTCGCTCGGAATGCGGGAACCCATGGTGGCGACTGCTCCACCGACGCAGCGGTGGCTCCTGCTAGAAGTCCCGCGCGCATGGCCGGACAAGATCCTCAAGAGCCCTGAGGTCGCCGGTTGGGTGCCGCAACTCAATGCCATCGTGCAATCCCGTTCGGGCAGAGTCCTTTTCATCCGTCGCCCGGGCCGCAGTGAAAGTCACGAGGCGCCGCGGGCTTTCGTTGTGGTGGATGCGCTCTCGCGCACGCAGACCGCAGGCACGTGGCTCCCCGGCACTGCTTCCCGTCCTGCCGACCTGCGCGCAGCCGTGGCGGCTTTTGATGCCGATGTTCCGCTGACCGATCCATCACCGGCCCGGCTCCTCGTGTGTGCGCATGGCATGCACGATCAGTGTTGCGCCGTGCGGGGCCGACCGGTGGCCAGCGTGTTGGCTCAGACCTGGCCGACGGAGGTATGGGAGTGCAGTCACCTCGGCGGCGACCGCTTTGGCGCCAATATCTTGGTGCTTCCAGACGGCACCTACTTCGGGCGGCTCGATGACATCTCGGGACCGAAGGTCATTGCGAAACATCTTGCGGGACAGAGCGACCCACAATTTCTGCGAGGTGTGACGACGCAAGACCCCCGAGTCCAGGCCGCCGTCACGGAGGTGCTGCGGACGCGGGGCCCGGCCCCGGCATATCTCCTGCGCGGACGGATCGACAACGGCGCGGGAGCGCACACCTGGACCGTCAGCGTCACCGGTCATCCCCACGGCGCCGAGATCCCGGTGCTCGTGCGGCGCCGCGTCGACCCGCCCGCGCGCCGCGCCTGCCTCGCGACCGAGGACAAGGTCGCGGTGACCTTCGAGACCAGGTTGCTCACCTGACCTCCACCCCTCGTCGAGTTCGGGCCTAAACGATGGAGTCCTGCGTCCCGTCGGCTGGGGCAGCCGGACCGGCGCCCGAGCCGCCACCGGCAAGGGCCGAACGGATCTTGTCGATGACTGCCTTCTCGGAATCGGCTACTCCGCCAGCGGCATTCGCGACGGCGTCAGCCGCGGCTTCAATAACTTCCCGATAGCCCTGCGCAGCGGACGCGTCCTTGGCGTTGAGGATGCTCATCGCCTGGGAGAGCCCGTCCATGACCTGGCGCTCGACCTCGGCGGCGTCGCCGCGCGGCGGGGACGGGAAGCCGCCGGACTTCAGCAGTTCCTGGACCGCCGGCGGCGCCGCGGTGAAGGCCCGGGAGCCAGCCATCGATTCCTTGAAGGTCGCGAAGAAGCCGGGATCGGCCTTGGAGACCAGGGCGATCGCGCCGAAAGCGCTATTGCGGATGGTTTCGTGCTCGGTGTCGGTGTATTCAGCCATGCCGTCAGTGTGACTCCTGACCGCCCGTTGGGCGCGGCGAACGGTCGAGGAAATCGGCGACCTAGGGTGGTCGACATGTCCGAAACGCCTGGCCCCTTGGACGCTTTGACGGCTCGCGTCTTCGCCGCCGTGCTCTTCGATATGGACGGCACGCTCATCGATTCGACCCCGGCCGTCGAGCGCAGTTGGGCGGCGTGGGCCCCGACCTACGGGCTGGACCTGGCAGCACTGAGGGGACTGCACGGCATACCCGCCCGCGGGGTGATCGCTCGCTTGCTGGATCCGACCGTGCATGCGGAGGCCGAGCGGCATATCACCGAACTGGAGATCGCCGATGTCGAGGGGATCGAGGTGCTGCCCGGCGCGGTGGCGGCATTGACCGCGCTCGCGGCCAGCGGGCGCGCAGCGATTGCGACGTCGTGCACCGATGCGCTGGCGCAGGCGCGCCTGGCCGCCACCCGCCTGCCGCACCCGCGCGTGGTCGTCACGGCGTCCGATGTCACGCACGGAAAGCCCGACCCGGAGCCCTATCTGTTGGCGGCCGAGCGGCTCGGGGTCAACCCCGCCGACTGCCTGGTCGTCGAGGACGCGCCGGCTGGCCTGCGATCGGGGAAGGCGGCCGGCTGCACGACCCTCGCGGTCACGACGACCACGGCATCTGCCGACCTGCTCGCCAATCCCGATGCCGATGCCGTTGTCGGGACACTGGCCGAGGTGCGCTTCGTGGCCGGCCCTGACGGGGTGCGCGTGGAAGCGTTGTCGCCGGACCGCTGACCAGGCTGCTACCGACGGGTAGCATTCGCCGCATGGATGCGGATGTCATCGTTGTCGGCCATGGCCTAGCCGGTCTGGTCGCGACCAGCGAACTGCTCGCCGCGGGCAAGCGCGTCCTGCTCGTGGATCAGGAGAGTCGCGCCAATCTCGGTGGGCAGGCGTTCTGGTCTTTCGGTGGCCTCTTCTTCGTCGATAGCCCCGAGCAACGTCGAATGGGCATCAAGGACAGCGTCGATCTGGCGATGGCCGATTGGGCCGGGACCGCGGGTTTCGATCGCTTGGAGGATCACTGGCCGCGCGAGTGGGCCCGGGCGTATGTCGAGTTTGCCGCGGGGGAGAAGCGCGCCTGGCTGCACGGGCTGGGGATGCGCTGGTTCCCCCTCGTCGGCTGGGCGGAGCGGGGAGGCGGGTATGCCGATGCGCACGGCAACTCGGTCCCTCGGTTTCACGTCACCTGGGGCACCGGTCCGGGCGTCGTCGCGCCTTTCGAGGCGATCGTCCGACAGGGCATTCTTGACGGCAAAGTCCTTCTGCGCGAACGGCATCGAGTCACATCACTGATCGTTGACCAGGGAGCGGTGGCGGGTGTTCGTGGCGATGTGCTGGCGCCGGATGCCGCCGCGCGCGGGGTGGCGAGCTCGCGGGATGTCATCGGTGATTTCGAGCTGACCGCCGGGGCCGTCATCGTCACGGCCGGCGGCATCGGCGGCAATCACGACCTGGTCCGCGCGCACTGGCCGGCGCGGCTGGGCAACCCGCCCGCGCGCATGCATACCGGTGTCCCCGCATACGTCGACGGCTCGATGCACGCGGTCGCGGAGTCGGCGGGTGCGCGGCTGATCAATGGCGACCGGATGTGGCATTACGTCGAGGGCATCGAGAACTTCGACCCGATCTGGCCGGGCCATGCCATTCGAATTCTCGGCGGGCCGTCGTCGTTGTGGTTCGACGCGCTCGGCAACCGGCTGCCTGCGCCCCTGTGGCTGGGCTTCGACACGCTCGCAACGCTGAACTACTTGCGCCAGACGGGATTCGATCACTCGTGGCTGATCCTCAATCGCTCGATTGCTGGCAAGGAGTTCGCGCTTTCGGGGTCCGAGCAGAACCCGGACCTGACGGGAAAGTCCATCGGCGCGACGCTGGGCCGGGCGCGTCAGGACGTGCTGCCGCCGCTGCAGGCCTTCCTCGACAAGGGCGTGGATTTCGTCCAGGCCGACACCATCGGCGAACTGGTCGCGAAGATGAATGCGCTCGTCGCCGGTGCGCCGGACGTGCCGGTGCTCGATCCGGAGTTGATCGAGAAAGTCGTGGCCGATCGCGACGGCCAGATCGCCAATCCCTATGCCAAGGACGCGCAGGTCATGGCATTGCACAATGCGCGGGCCTATCGCGGCGACCGGATCAGCAAGCGAGCCTTCCCGCCGCACCGAATCCTCGACCCGGCATACGGCCCGCTCATCGCTGTGCGCCTGCATGTGCTCACCCGCAAGAGCCTCGGCGGCATCGAGACCGATCTTGGCTCGCGGGCGTTGTCGCTCTCCGGCTCGCCCGTGCCCGGCCTGTATGCCGCCGGCGAGAGCGCCGGTTTCGGCGGCGGTGGCGTGCATGGCTATCGCGCGCTGGAGGGCACCTTCCTCGGCGGCTGCCTCTTCTCCGGCCGTGCCGCCGGCCGCTCCGCCGCCGCCGACCTCTAACCCTGGCCGGCCGTGGCGGCGAGGCGTGGCTAGGCGCCTGACGGGGACGAGGAACCTCTGCTAACAGACGTTAGTCAACTGTGCAGACCTTGCAATCTGTGCGGATTCGACTAACCACTGCTAGCAGAAGTTAGTCGACTCCGCTGACGTGCGCGTTCCGAAAGCGGTTGGGCCTTAAAGGTATTGGCCCGTGCCGCCGGCGGCATCGGGCGGCACCATTCCGGTGATCGGGCCATTCGGGCGCGGACCCGGGCTGGGCGCTTCCTCGGCCGCCGGGTGGCCGGGCGGGAGGGTTCGGCGCAGCTGCTGGAGCTGGTTCTGCGCCGCCCTCTGTTGCGCCACAAGCGCCGCTTGTATGCCGTGGAATAGCCCCTCGAGCCAGCCGACGAGCTGGGCCTGGGCGATCCGTAATTCGGCGTCGCTGGGCGTTGTCCCCGCGCCGAACGGCAGGGCGAGTCGGTCGAGTTCCTCGACCAACTCGGGCGCCAAGCCGTCCTTGAGTTCGGCGATCGACTGCTGGTGGATCTGCGCGAGGCGGGCGCGGCCAGCCTCGTCGAGCGGGGCGCTACGGACCTCTTCGAGCAACTGCTTGATCATCGACGCCACGCGCATGACCTTGGCGGGTTGCTCGACGAGTTCGGCCGGGCCACGCTCGTCGCTGTCCGACTCGTGCACGCCCATCCCTTCGGGCGTCAGCACGACGATCCGGTTGTCCGTGGCGGTCTCGTCGGGCTGCGGCTGCGGCTGGTCGCTCATGCCTGCCAATCCTGCCACCCCGCATACGGCAGCAGCTCAAGAGCCCGCGGGTGCCTTTGCCCCGGAAGTCTGCGCTAAGCCCCTGCTTTAGAGCAGGGTGAAGCGCACACTTTCGGCATCCGGAGAGAAACGAGTGACAGCTGGGACGGGTGTGGCGGGCGCAAGCGGTCAGGCGACGCCCATGCGCTTCTTCAGCAGCTCGCGCTTGTCTTCGAACCGGGCGGCCTGCTTCTCGAGGTCGGCGAGGAAGGTGTCGAGTTCCTCGCGGGCGGCCTCACCCTCGGCGCCGAGGCCCTCGATGTCCCATACCTTCCAGAAGCGCAGCACGGGGGCGACGACCTCGTCCTTGTGCGAGCGCAGGTCATAGATCCCGGCGAGCGCGATCTCGACGGCCTTGCGCTGGAAGCCAGGAATGTCGGTGCCGGGCATGGCGAAATTGACGACCACATCGCGGATCGCGCACATCGCCTGGTCGGGCGAGAGGTCTAGCGCACCCTTGAGCAGGTTGCGATAAAAGATCATGTGCAGGTTCTCGTCGGCGGCGATCCGCTGCAGCAACTGCTCGCACAAGGGGTCGTTCGTATACGTCCCGGTGTTGCGGTGCGAAATGCGCGTCGCGAGCTCCTGGAAGCTGACATACGCGAGCGAACGCATCATGTCGCCGGAGTGCTGGGACTCATAGCCCGTCGACATGTGCGACATCCGATGCCGTTCCAGGTCAACGGGATCCACGAGCCGCTTGACCGACATATAGTCGCGCATCGCCACGCTGTGCCGGCCCTCCTCGGCGGTCCAGCGGTGCACCCATTCGCCCCACGCGTCATCGCGACCGAAGATGATCGCGATCTCGTGGTGATAGCTCGGCAGGTTGTCCTCGGTGAGCAGATTGACGATCAGCGCCGACCGCGCGACATCGGAGATCGGCGCGTCATTCGGGCTCCACGGCTCGCCGCCCATCAGCCCGTCGTAGTTGCGGCCGTCCGACCACGGCACATAGTCGTGCGGGAACCACTCCTTGGCCACCTTGATATGCCGGTTCAGCTCGCCCTCGACGACGGGGCTGAGCTCGTGCAGCAGCGCGGTCTGGGTCCATGCGGTCGTGCTCATCGGGGCTCCCTCGGAATCGATGGGCGGTGCCGGTGGCCACCGCAGTGGCCGTCCTCCAAGGCTATTGGTCCTAGCCGGTCCCCGCTACCGTCGCCCGCCAAGCAGTTCGTATGTCGTGACCGGACCCTCCCCTGCTGGGCCCGGTCACGACATACGGACGGGGTCAGTTCCCGCGGCGGGTGACGTGGGGGGCGCGGCGAATGCTGAGCGCGGCGATGAGGGCCGCGACGAGCGGGACGCCGAGCAGGATCATCGCCATCGGGATCAGGGGTATGCCGACCGTCGGGTCCACCGTGTGCTCCACCCCGCTCTGGTCCCACCATCTCGTCGTCGTCGGATAGGCGATCGCGACGCCGGCGACGAGGCCGATGGCGATGCCGAGCACACCGCCGATGACGGCAACAGTCGCGGCCTGGGCGGCGGCGAAGCGCCGCCTCGTGCCCTTCGTCGCGCCGACCGCGGCCAGCGTGCCCATGTCCGCCTGCTGTTCGGCGAGCGCGAGTGCCGTGCTGATCAGCGTGACGACGACCAGCAGGAAGCCGGCGATGCCGAGCACACCGAGCATGAGCCACTTGTCGGGCCGCTCGTAGCCGCGCTCGACCTCCATATAGCCAGCGTCACCGAGGGCCTCCTGGACCTTCTTCTGGTCGGCCCGGGTGATGGCGCCGCGGGTGTCAAAGACCTGGAACTCGTTGATAACGGTGGGGATGTTGTGCTGCTGCGTGAACTCGGTGGACAAAACCATTCCGAGGCTCGACGAGGCAGCTCCCCGGTTGGTGGCATTCGCGGGCATCGGCACGGCCGCAACCTCGATCTCCCGAGGCTCGCTCACCAGCGTGCTCTTTCCGGACCTCTCGTCGTAGCGGAAGGAACCCGTGAGCAGGCGAGCCTTGCCGTCGGGGATGAGCTTCGCGTCATAGACCAAGACACCGTCCTTGGCGATCGTGGCGCCATCAGCTTTGTCGAGTTGGAAGCGGCGCACGATCTCGGCCGCCGGCATCACCGTGATTTGGCTGCGACCGGCGTTATAGATCCCCTGGTTGCCGACCTGCTGGCAGCGGTTTGCGGTTGGCTCGACCATGCCGTCTGGAGAGTCGAACTGAGGCAAAGATTCCTGGACCGAGCAGCCGGGCGTCATGAGCGACACCCACGGCTCGGCAGATGGTGCGGTGTTCCCCTGCCACTCGGCACCGATGTACGGCATGGGGACCAAGCGCCAGGTTGGAGCGATGCTGCGGATCTGCTCGGTCGTGCCCGTCAGATCGTTGGGGGCGACGCCGATCCGGCCCTCTCCGGCGATATTTCGTGGTTCGTAGTGGCTTGCCTCGAATTGGGTGTTGCTCTCCAACGCAATCGAGAAGGTGGCAAGCAAGGCCGAACCGGCCATCAGCGCCGCGACGGTGGGGGCCGCGCGATGCCGCTGGCGCGCGGCATCGCGGGTGGCCATCCGAATGGCGACGGGGAAACGCCCGGCCAGCCGGCCCGCCCATACGAGCAGCAGGGGGATCAGGCAGACGGCTCCGGTCACCAGACCGAAGACCCCCGCGACCCCCGCAGCCGTGGAGGTGCTGGTGACCGCGACGAAGACGCCGACGGCACCGAGGGCGAAGAGCACGACGCCGATGAGCGGCAGCAGGCGGTTGTGCGGGGGCGAGACGTTCTGGCCCTTCATCACTCCGACGATGTCCAAGCGGCCCAGGCGCAGCGCCGGGATCATGGCGGCCGTGAGGGCGGCCAGGATCGCGCAGATCAGCACGATGAGGGACGGCACGATGGGGATGTCCAGCGGCCCGAACAGGGTCGACCACGGTCGCATCCGGAACCAGATCGCCGTGCCCGCGGCGACGGCCAAGGCCCCGACGACGGCGCCGACGACGGCGGCGAGGACGCCCAGGACGAGCGCGGTGCCGAGCACGGAGCGGCGCAATTGCCGGACTTCGGCGCCATTGCTCGCGGCGAGGGCGAGGGAGCGGCGTTGCCGGCCGGCGCTGACCGCGAAGGCCGGACCGACGAGCAGGGCGGTGACCAGGAAGAGCACGGCACCGAACATGGCGGCCATCAACTTCGCCTCGTTGTCGAAGTTGTTCTGCTCGTCCCAGGCTTCCCCGGGCAGTTCGGACGCCGCCGGCGGGTGCTCGACGACATAGCGACTGGTCAGGGCCAGGCCGTAGTCGTTGAGGCGGCGGACCTCGGACCAGGTGACGGGATCACCGGTGATGATCCAGTTTGTGCTCCAGACGCTGCCCTCGGCGGCGGGCAGTGGCGCCGTCGACATCAGGTGTGGCATCCCGAAATCCGGGTCGAGGACCTTCGCCGTGCCGACGATGGTCAGCGGCGTCGTCTCCGTGCCCAGGCGCACGTCCAGCGTCCCGCTGGTCGGCATACCCTCGTGGATGCCGAGCGGGGTGACGACCACCTCGCTGCTTGTGGTCGGCCACCGGCCAGAGGTGAGGGTCAGCTTCGGGCCGAGGTTGGCGGTGGGATCGACATACATCACCAGTGCGCGGGGGAACTTCGTGCCGTTAACCCAACGCACTTCGCCGGTCTGGACGGACACGACCTTGCCGGGGATGAGCGCGTCGAGGGCCGCGGTGCGCTCGGCTGTCGTGCCGTCTTCGGTGAAGCCGGGGATGGGCTTAGCCTTGCGGCTCGCGTCGCTGTCGTCTTCGTTGTAACCCCATTGGCTCTGGCCGTCGATTCCTTGGATGACCTTTTCCGGTGAGATGGAATAGATGATCGCCTGCCCCGAGCCGACGGAGGCGTCGAGGCGCTCCGCAATGCTGCGCATCGACGTCGACGCGAAACTCAGGCCGCCGACGATGAGGGCCACCGGCAGGGCGACCATGACAAGCACGAGCGCGCTTCTGCCCTTGTAGCGCAAGGCATCTCGGCGCGCCATCTTCAACGAGACGCGCCAGCTGGAGAGCCAGCGCTGGAAGCGGCTGCTGCGTGCCGTGGGTGCTGGGCTGGGCGGCGCGGTCGGCCGCTCGGTGACGGTGGCGGACATCGTCAGGCCCCCGTGCCGGCGAGGATGTCTTCGGCGGACTCGGCGGAGCCGGTGGTGTCCACGACGACGCCATCGCGCAGGAAGACGACCCGGTCGGCCCAGGCCGCGTGGCGTGCCTCGTGGGTGACGAGCAGCCCGGCAGCGCCGGCATTGCAGCGGTCCCGCAGCACGCGCAGGACACCCTCGCCGGTCTGCGAATCGAGCGCGCCGGTCGGCTCGTCGGCCAGGACCAGGCGCCGGTCGCCGACGAGCGCGCGGGCGATCGCGACGCGCTGTTGCTGGCCGCCGGACATCTTGTCGGGATAGCGGTCGGCGAGTTCCATGACCCCGACCACCTCGAGGATCTCGCGGGCGGCGCGGCGGCCATCGCGCACCGACATACCGTCCAGTTCCAGGGGAAGGGCGACATTCTCGGCTGCGGTGAGCGAGGGGATGAGGTTGAAGTCCTGGAAGACGAAGCCGACGCGGCGGCGGCGGAGCGCGGCGAGCTTGGTGGCATCGAGGCGCCCGACTTCGGCGTCCTCGATCCAGACCTCGCCGCTGGTGGCCTTGTCGAGGCTGCCGGCGAGGTTGAGCAGGGTGGACTTGCCGGAGCCGCTGGGGCCCATGACGGCGACGAGCTCGCCGGGCTGGACCTGCAGGCTCACCCCGCGCAGTGCGTGGACGGCCGTCTCCCCCTCTCCGTGCGTGCGGACGACGTCGACCAGGCGAAGGATCGGTGCGGTCATTTCTGCTGGGCCCCCTTGGTGATGGATTCGTATGCCGTGCTCGTGTCGTGTGCCGTGTGCTCCCGGCCGGCTCCCGGGTCGGGGGCGGCCGGGGTCCTAGGGCGGGCGGCCTCGAGCGCCAACCGGGACTCGACGTGATCGAGCCAGCGGACCTCGGATTCCGCGGCGAAGATGAGGTTCTCCAGGACCAGCAGCCAGGCGAGGTCGTTGGAACTGGCGGCCTCCGCGGCCTGCCGGTCCGTCGCCTGGACCTTCAGCCGGGTCAGGTCGCGCAGATGTTTCAGGGTCGCGGTGCGCTGGGTCTGCACCACGCCCGGCACGTCGACGCCTGGCGTGGTGACGGCCAGGGCGAGCTTGATGACGAGTTCGTCGCGCGGCGTCTCGTCGCGGTCGACGGGGGTGCGCCACCAGGTGGTGACCTCTTCGAGGCCGAGCGGCGTCAGGTGATAGAGGATGCGCCCCTCGTCGTCGGCCTGCGGATCCTGCTCGACCAAGCCGTCGCGCTCCAGGCGGGCGAGGGTGGTGTAGACCTGCCCGACATTGAGCGGCCACGTCCCCCCCGTGCGCGCCTCGAACTCGCTGCGCAACTGCGCGCCATACATCGAACTCTCCGCCAGCAGCGCCAGCATTCCCAATTTGACCGACATGACATCCGCTCCCATCTGCCCGGCCGGGGCCGAGATACCGAGTATCAGGCCAGGTGAGGCAACCGTATACCGGGTATTGGCTTGCGTCAATACTGAGTAGGTGACCGAATGGACCCCTCCGTCGGGTGCGCCTCGGCCGTGTAATAGCGGTGGGGGCAATCCCGTGGGGAGGTGGCATGGAGTTCGAGGAGTTGGTGCGGGCGCGGTATGGCGCCCTGGTGCGGGCGGCCTTCCTCCTCACCGGCTCCCGCGAGGGTGCGGAGGATCTTGTGCAGGACGTGCTCGTGCGCGCCGGCACCCGCTGGCCCCGGATCACCGATCGCGGTCATCCGGAGGCTTATGTCCGGCGGATGCTCGTGACCCAGTCCATCGACACCTGGCGCAAATGGCACCGTGAGGTGCCCGCGGGGGAGGCCACGGCATACCTCCTGCAGAGCGCAGCGGAGCCGGTCGCGGTGCCCACGCGGGTCGCCCTCGCCCGGGCGCTCGCCCGGCCCCGACGGCCGCGTGCTGGGCGGGGCGATCGCCGATCCTGCCAGTGGGCAGATCGCGTGGCCTTGCGTCACCTCGCGACCGGTGTGGTGGGCTCGTACGCCCTGGCGACACCCGGCAGCTTCAGCCTTTTCCAGATGACCGACCCGGCGGGCGAACGCTGGTCGGCCGACGCCACTGCCCTGTTCATCCCGGCAGGCCCCGGCCCCGCCACAGACCTGGCCGTTGCGCCGAGCGGAGTCGTTCTGTCCGCTCCGCCGGGTGGCCGACGCGGGCCCGCCGGGCTGACGGTCGTCCCGAGGCTCGGCGCGGGAGGTTCTCGACCGGTTGTCGTGCTCGGCTTTTCGGGCCATGACGTGGTCGGTGTCGGTGGGGTCGAGAAGGGTCAGGCGTGTCATCTGTATGCCCTCGGCAGTGGTGATCAGGCGCCGGAGCCGTGGAGATCCACCGCGGTGCTGCGATCCCACACTGCGTGTTGGGCGGACGGGTCGACGGGCGCGGTGGCCCCGGATGGATGGTCCGCCGGGTTGTGGGCCGGCCGGGGTTCTGGGGGTCGGTGGTCCTCGATCAATGTCCTGGACGGCAAGCTCGCGACGGCTACGGCGGTGGCGGGCGGTTGGGTGCCGGGCGCGCCGTGGCGAGCCGGGCAGCCACTGACGAAGGGCCGAGCGGCGGCATACGAGCTCATGGATGGTGCGGGGCAGGTGGTCGTCGAGACGGATCCGGCTCTAGGGGTCGAGAAGATCCAACTGGCGCAGTGGTTCCTCGACGAGCGGGGGTGACGGGCCGGGCGGGCCGACGGACTACAGGTATGCGCCACCCTGGCCGGGCGCACGGGCATACGTGCAGGTCAGGGGCTTGCTCACGATCCGGCGCACTCAATTCTGTAGCCGGTCGGGCCGCTCAGGGCAGGAGCAGCAGCTTGCCGATGTGCTGGCTGGCCTCGAGGTCGCGGTGGGCCTGCGCGGCTTCGGCGAGCGGGTAGCTCGCCTGGATCACCGGCGTGACGTCGCCCGCGGCGATGAGCGGCCACACGTGCTCGCGGACCGCGGCGACGATCGTGGCCTTCTCACCGGCCGGCCGGGCGCGCAGCGAGGTGGCGATCACCGCGGCGCGCTTGGTCAGGAGTTGGCCGAGGTTCAGCTCGCCCACCGCCCCACCCTGCAGGCCGATGACGACGAGGCGGCCGTTGACGGCGAGGGCATCGACATTGCGCGGGAGGTACTTCGCGCCCATATTGTCGAGGATGACGTCCGCGCCCCGCCCGTCACTGGCCTCCTTGACCCGGGCGACGAAGTCCTCGTCCCGGTAGTTGATCAGCACCTCGGCGCCGAGGTCACGGCATACATCCAGCTTGTCCTGGGAGCCGGCGGTGACGGCGACCCGGGCGCCGACCGCGCGGGCCAACTGGATCGCCATCGTGCCGATGCCCGAGGAGCCACCGTGGCACAAAAAGAATTCTCCAGGTTGGAGATTCGCGGTGAGGAAGACATTGGACCAGACCGTGCACGTCACCTCGGGGAGAGCGGCCGCGTCCCGGAGCGAGATGCCGGCGGGTATGGGGAGGAGTTGCGTCGCGGGGACGGCGACCAGCTCGGCATACCCCCCGCCGGTCAGGAGCGCGCACACCTCGTCGCCGACCGCCCAGCCCTCAACCCCCTCCCCGAGGGCGTCGATGGTGCCGCTGACTTCCAAGCCGGGGTATGCCGATGCCCCCGCCGGCGGCGGATAGAACCCCTTGCGCTGCATGACATCCGCGCGATTCACTCCCGCCGCGGCGACCCGGATCCGCGCCTCTCCGGGGCCGGGGGTCGGGTCGGGCACGTCGGCCAGGATCAGCGCGTCGTGCTCGCCGGGGGTCGGGATCGTGATCGCCTTCATGCCTCCCGATCGTAGGCTCCGGGGAGCGGTGCGTCGGTGGGGCAGGATTCACCGCATGAGCGGCGACGTCGACCGAGCCAATGAGCCGCGGACGCTCGCGGCGGCCGTCGTCACGATGCTCTTCTGGGCGTCGGCCTTCATCGGGATCCGCGCGGCGGGCCAGCACTTCGATCCGGGCGCCTTGGCGCTGCTGCGGATGACGGTCGGGAGTGTCGTCCTCGGCGTCATCGCCGCGGTGCGGGGGATCCGGTGGCCGCCGCGCCGGTCGCTGCCGGGGATCGCGGCATGGGCCGTGGCGTGGTTCTGCGTCTACAACTTCGCGCTGAACACCGCCGAGCAGGCCATCGACGCCGGCACGGCGGCGCTGGTGGTCAACCTGGCGCCGCTGATGGTCGTCATCGTCGGCGGTCTCGTTCTCGGAGAAGGCTTTCCGCGAGCGCTGGTGATCGGTGCGCCGATCTCGTTCCTCGGCGTCGCGATCATCGCGACCCAGTCGCGCGGTGGGCTTGTCGCCCTGTCGGGGCTCGCTCTCGCGCTGCTCGCCGCCGTGATGTATGCCGGGTGCACCCTCGGCCAGAAGCGGCTCCTCGCGAGCGTGGACTCCACGACGCTGACCTGGCTCGGGGCGGTCGCCGGGACGATTGCGTTGCTCCCGTGGGCCGGCCGCCTGGTGTCGGATCTGCAGACGGCGCCGGCGACGGCGACGATGTGGGTGATCTATCTCGGGATCTTCCCCACCGCCCTGGCCTTCACGACGTGGGCTTATGTGCTGGCCCGCACCTCGGCCGGGCGCACGGCCGCGACGAGCTATATCGTCCCGGCCCTGGCGATCGCGATGTCGTGGCAGCTGCTGAGCGAAGCGCCCACGCTCCTGACTGTCCTCGGTGGCGTGCTGTGCCTGGTCGGGGTCGCGATCACGCGGCTCGGCGGGCCGGTTCGCGGCCGCGCGTCGGGTCGCGAGGTTGACGGCTAACCACCGACCTACCGCCTGGTATGAGCCGTGATCGCGGCCAGTACCAGGCGGTAGCCCGGGCGTTAGGGGTGCGGGGTCAGGGGTGCGCAGTCACGGGCGGAGAGCAAGCGCGGACAGCGCACCAAGGGCGGCGACGCAATGCGCCGCCTCGGTCTCAGCCTCGGTGCCGGGAGGCAACTGGAGGGCGCGGTCCTCGGCATACGCCACCCACGCGTGCGCGACGCGCGGGTCGATGCCGGGCAGGGCACGGCATACGAGATCGGCGATGCCGGAGCGCAGGCTGGTGGCCGTGGCGCCGGGGTCGTCGAGGTCGGCGAGCGGGCCGGACTGGCCATAGACGAGCGCGAGATAGAAGTCGTGCCGGCGCACGATCTGGGCGATGAAGCGCTCGGCGAGTTGGCGAACGGCCGCCTCGCCCGCGACCCCGGGATCGGGCCGAACCGTGCGCAACACCCGGCGCCCGGCTGCGGCGACCACGGCCTCGTGGAAGGCCGCCTTGGTCGGGAAGTAGTGGAAGAGCAGGCCGCGCGAGACGCCCGCTTCCGTCGCGACCTCGTCGAGGGAGAGGTCCATCGCGGGCCGCTCGACGAATTTGCGCAAGCCGATCCCGAGCAGCTGGCGGCGCCGCTCGTCCGGGCTCAGCCGCACCCGTCCCGGCGGTGAGGCGGTGTGATCGTCGCGACTCGGCACGCTATTGAGCATTGCTCAATAAGCCGTTATGGTCAAGGACATGGACTTCAGCCTCTCGCCCCGCGCCGCCGATCTGTCCGCCCGCGTTCGCGAGTTCGTGGACACCCACGTCGAGCCCCTGGAGGCCGAGCTGGTCGCGGACATCGCGGCCCGCCGGCTGCACGGGGAGGACCCGTGGCGCATCGATCCGCGGATCGAGGAGGCGAAGGCCGAGGCGCGCCGCCAGGGCCTGTGGAATCTCTTCCTGCCCGCCGGGCACGAGGGGCCGTATGCCGAGCGCTTCGGCACCGACGGCGGCGCCGGGTTGTCGAATCTCGACTATGCGCCGGTGGCCGAGCAGATGGGCCGTTCGTTCATCGCACCGCTGATCTTTAACTCCAATGCGCCGGACACCGGCAACATGGAGGTCTTGCTGAAGTACGGTTCGCAGGCCCAGAAGGACCGCTGGCTCGAGCCGCTGCTCGACGGCAAGGTCCGCTCCGCCTTCCTGATGACCGAGCCAGGAGTCGCGAGCTCGGATGCGACGAATATGCAGGCGCGCGCCGAGATCGACGGCGACGAGGTCGTCCTCAACGGCCGCAAGTGGTGGTCCTCCGGTGCCGGCCATCCCGACTGCAAGGTTGGCATCTACATGGCGGTCACCGACCCGAATGCCGATCGCCACCACCGGCATTCGATGGTCGTGGTCCCGATGGATCACCCCGGGGTGCGGGTCGAGCGCATGCTCTCCACCCTCGGGCAGTATGACGAGCCGCTTGGCCACGGCGAGGTCACCCTGACCGATGTGCGACTGCCCGTCGACCACATCATCGGCGGCCCCGGCCGGGCCTTCGAGATCGCCCAGGGCCGGCTGGGTCCGGGCCGGGTGCACCACTGCATGCGCCTGATCGGCCTGACCGAGAAGTGCCTCGACCTCGCGCTGCAGCGTTCGGTCAGCCGGGTCGCCTTCGGCAAGCCGCTCGCGCAATTGGGCGGCAACCGGGAGAAGTTCGCCGAGGCCCGCATCGCCATCAACCAGGCGCGACTGCATGTGCTGCACGCCGCGTGGAAACTCGACACCTTCGGCTCGGCCGCCTCGCTCAGCGAGGTCTCCGAGATCAAGGTCGCGGTGCCACGAATGGCTTGCCAGGTCATCGATTTCGCGATCCAGATCCATGGCGGTGGCGGCACCGGTCCGGACTTCCCGCTCGCCGCGGCGTATGCCGGAGCGCGCTCCCTGCGCCTCGCTGACGGCCCCGACGAAGTTCACCTCGGAGTGGTCTCTCGGCTGATGTTGGCGCCCTATGCCAAGAAGGCGATGGCCGCTGGGGCCGCCCAATGAGCCGGGTGCTCATCACCGGCGGGGCGTCCGGGCTCGGCCTGGCCTTAGCTAAGGCGATGCTCGCTCGCGGGGACGAGGTCTTGGTCGGGGACCTCGCGGAGGAGCGGCCGGACAGCGTGCCGGAGGGCGCGGCATACCTGCGGCTTGATGTGCGCAGCCAGCAGGACTGGGATGCGGCGCTCGCAGACGTGCGCGAGCGGTGGGGCGGGCTGGACCTGCTGGTTAACAACGCCGGCGTGGCCACCGGTGGGCGGATCGACGTCGAGGCCTTCGCGGACTGGGAGCGGGTCATCGACATCAATCTGCTTGGTGTGGTGCGGGGCTGCCAGACTTTCGTGCCGCTGCTCAAGGAGCAGGGATCGGGGCGGATCGTCAATGTCGCCTCACTCGCCGGGCTCGTGCATGGGCCGGCGATGTCGTCCTACAACGCGTCCAAGGCAGGGGTCGTGGCGCTGTCGGAGACCCTTCGATTTGAGTTGGCGCCCTTCGGTATTGCCGTCAATGTCGTCTGTCCGTCCTTCTTCCGGACCAACCTGCACACCTCGCTGCAGGGGAAGGACGAGGAGATGGAGAAGACGGCGGTTCGGCTGATCACCAAGGCCGGCGCGAGCGCGGACGACATCGCGGCCAAGGTGCTGCGTGGCATCGAGAAGGACCGGCCGGTCATCCTCACCGACCGCCAGGGGTATGCCGCCTACGGGACCAAGCGGTTCGCTCGCCCGTTGTATGACCGCGCCTTCGGCAAGGGTGCGCAACGGCTGGTCAGGAAGGCCGGAAAATGAGCGACCGGGAGACCGATGGGGATGCCGTCGCCGGTGCCGGTGCCGTGCGCGAGGAGGATTCCTTCGATGCCAGCGCCGTGGCGATGTGGTTGCGCGAGAACGCGATCGACGCATCTGGACTGGACAGCGTGCCGCAGGTTCGGCAGTTCGGCGGCGGCGCCTCTAATCTCACCTACCTCTTGCGCTGGCCCACGCGTGACCTGATCCTGCGGCGCCCGCCGTCGGGCACCAAGGCCAAGGGGGCGCACGACATGGCCCGCGAATACCGCATCCAGGATGCACTCGCGCCGGTCTATCCGCTCGTGCCCAGGATGGTCGGTCATTGCGGCGACGAGTCGGTCATCGGGAGCGAGTTCTATGTCATGGAGCGGGTCGACGGCCTGATCCTGCGGCGCGACTTCCCCGAGGGGGTGGGGCTCGATGACCCGGCCTCGCGGGATCGCCTGTGCGCCACCTTCGTCGATGCCTTGGTGGCTCTGCACGCAGCCGACCTGGAGGCATCCGGCCTGCGCGAACTGGACCGTGGTCCGGGCTATGTGGCCCGCCAGGTGGGGGGCTGGGTCGAGCGCTACCGGCGGGCACGCACCGAGGATGTCGGTGACTTCGCCGAGGTCATCGCGTGGCTTCAGGACAACCAGCCGGCCGATCAGCCGCACACGATGATCCACAACGACTTCCGCTTCGACAATCTGGTTCTCGCTGTCGATGACCTTAGTCGCGTTGCGGGAGTGCTGGATTGGGAGCTGTCGACGGTCGGGGATCCCCTGATGGATGTCGGCTCGGCGCTGGCCTACTGGTTGCAGGCCGACGATCCCGAGCCGATGCAGGCGATCCGATTGCAGCCGACGAATGCGCCCGGGATGTGGACCCGGGAGCAGGTGTGGGCGGCATACGCCGAGCGCCGCGGGCTGACGATCGGCGCGCAGGACCGGCGCTTCTATGAACTCTTCGGCACCTTCCGGCTCGCGGTGATCGCGCAGCAGATCTACTACCGCGCCTTCCACAGGCAGACGACCAATCCGAAAGCGGCCGGCATGGGGATGTTCGTGCGGATCCTCGACGCCCGGTGCGCGGAGTTGCTCGGATGAGCCGGATCTTCTTGGTCCGCCACGGGCAGGCGTCGTGGGGCGCCGAGAACTATGACGCGTTGAGCGAGTTGGGGCACCGGCAGACCGCCGCGACCGGGGCGTGGCTCGCCAGGCAGGGCATCGATCCGGTCCGACTGATCTCGGGTGAGCTTATTCGGCAACGAGATTCGAGGGCAGCTGCGGCAGCGGCGGCGGGTTGGAGGGTCGCGCCGGAATGTGACCCGGCGTGGGATGAGTACGACCACCTTGCCGTGCTCGCCGCCCTGCCCGCCAATGATCCGGTGTATGCCGCGAGCGCAGCCTCCGTCGAGCGCCGCGCCTTCGATGCCCGCGCCTTCGATGTGGTGTATGCCGCAGCCTTGCGCCGCTGGGTCCTCGGCGAGGGCGACTACCCCGAGATGTACGCCGCGTTCACCGCCCGAGCCTCGGCTGCCCTGGAATCGCTGGCCGCGGCCCTCGCTCCCAAGGAGGACGCGGTCGTCGTCACCTCGGGTGGTGTCATCAGCGCGATCGGTGCGCACCTGCTCGACGGGGGGCCGCGGGTCTGGGACCGGCTGCAGCGGACCGTCGTCAACGCCTCGGTGACCCAGGTGCGGGTGGGGGCGCGCGGCATACATCTGATGAGCTTCAACGAGGCGAGCCACCTGGGTGAGTTGTGGTCGGCCCGCTGAAAGGGCAGCAATGCTGAAAGGACAACAGTGACAACGGTTTTGATTACGGGAGCCAGCTCTGGGCTGGGTGCCGAGATGGCGCGGCAGATGGCCGCGCTCGGCCACGACCTCGCGCTCGCGGCCCGCCGCACCGGGCGGCTGGAGGAGCTGCGTGACGAGATCGAGAATGCGCACCACGAGTGCCGCGTCGAGATCCGCGCTCTGGACGTCAACAACGACGACCAAGTCTTAGAGGTCTTCCGCGCGTTCCGCGACGACTTCGGCACCATCGATCGTGTCATTGTCAACGCCGGCCTCGGCAAGGGCGCCCCCATCGGGACGGGTCGCTACGACGCCAACAAGGCCACGGCGATGACGAATTTCGTTGCGGCACTGGCACAATGCGAGGCGGCGATGGAGATCTTCCGCGCCCAGAAGGCCGGGCACCTGGTCATGATCTCGTCCATGTCCGCGATGCGGGGCATGCCAAAGACCATCACGACGTATGCCGCGACCAAGGCCGGCGTCGCCGCGCTCGCCGAGGGAATCCGCCACGAGATGGCCGGCGAACGCGACCTCGACATCGATGTCTCGGTGATCTATCCGGGCTACATCCGCTCGGAGATGAACGACCATGTGACGAAGCCGATGCCCTTCATGGTCAACACCGCGACCGGCGTCGCGGCGATGGTCGAGGCGATCGAGAAGCGCAAGCCCCACGCCCGCGTCCCGTCATGGCCCTGGGTGCCGATGGGGACCGTCCTGCGCCACGCCCCGCTTCCGGTCGTCCGCAAACTCACCTGATCGATGCGCTCCTTGCCCCGAAGAGAGGGGCCCATTGATCGGGTGCCGGGCCGACCCAGTGCACCGTCTCAGGGGCGTTTGCGGAAGTAGATCCAATCGGTGTCGAGCCGCTCGCCCAACGGTGGGCGGTAGTCCCTTGACGGCCGCGCTGGTTTGGGAGGCGCCTCGCCGCCGTGTGGGTCGGGTGGGGCAACCTGGATCGAACGACCATGGCGGGTGCGGAATACGAAGGGCAACAACGCATTTCCACTCTCGGAGATGGTGAAGTCGCCGGCGTGGTGCGCGTCGTGGTGGTGCGGGCACAGACTGATCAAGTTGGCGTAGTCGGTGCCGCCACCGTCGGCCCAATGGTCGATGTGGTGGATCTCGACGAATCGGGTCGCCGTGCAGCCGGGATAGGCACAGCCACGATCCCGGTCCTCGACGAGCCGGCGGAGCCGCTCCGGAATGGCGTGCTGAGATCGGCCGACTGAGACGGGCCGGCCCTTCGTCTGCCAATCGACAGCCGTGGCGGCGGTGCACCCGAGCCGCGCCGCGAGATGAAGCGCGAGGGTGCCGCGGGCGTTGACCCAGGCGCCTTCGGTGTCAAGGTGGATGTGGACGCGGTAATGACTGGCACGGGCCGGTGACTCGACGGCACCGAGGCTGCGAGAAGCGATCTCGATCAGCGCATCCGCATACGTCGCTGCGGGGTTCCCGGCGGTGAAGAGCGCATCCCTGGCCTCCCGGAGAGCGTTCTCCACAAGGGCGCCATCGGCCGCGTCAAGGTCCGCCCGCAGCACGAAGCGTCCGTCATCCCACTGCAGAGACACGGAACTCGGCTGGTCGGCTCGGTCGGGGAAGGCCGGCGGAGCAGCAGCTACCGTCGACTCCGGTGACTCGTCCGCGCGCGAGGCGTCTTCGGCTTTCTGGTCGGGCTCGAACGGGTAGCGGTTCACGATCCGCCGCAACTGCGTCACCGTCATCAGCGGAGCAAGTTCGCAGACCGCTTCCTCGTATGCCGCAGGCACCCGCCCCGCGACCGCCGCGGCCTGGTCAAGGGACAGCCGCCCCTGCTCCACCAAGCCCGTCAACATTGGAAGGCGGGTCCGGGCGCGCGCGAGCGTGGTGATCTGCGCCGCCGTCGCCGGGGAGAGTCCGGCCCGCAGCGCCAGCCAATGCTCGGGCGACCGGACGCCACCATTCCCGCCCCAGCAGTCCAGCTCAATCGCCTGCGCCGTCAACTCCACCAGCTCGGCATGCAAGGCATTGAGCTGCCCCGCGACCTGCGTCGCGCGCTCCCAGATCGTGTCCGGATCCGGCGCCGACGCGGCATGCGGGAAGGCCATAACACTCATGCCGACACCCCCGTATCGCTCGCGCTGCCCACCCCGGGCTAATGCCTCAATAGTACGCGCGTTCTATGCTGAGGTCAAGGGCGTTTCCCAACTCTGACAAGGGTTTTCGCTCATTTGGGAGCCACGAGTGACGACAGCTATCGAGGGAGTCTGTCCGGGCCGTAGCCAACAACCTCCTCCGCTGGCCGGTCGTCCAGCACATCTCGTGCGCGCCCACGTCGGATGATGCCCATCACGTTGTCGGCGCTCTCGGGGCGTCGAATGAGACTTCTAAGTTGCTCCGAAAGTCGCAGCGCAGAGGCCCGCCCGTTTGTCCTCACGGCTTCGCGGTCGCCTCCTGCTCCAACTCCTTGGTCTTGGCCTTCGCCGCGGCCTCGATCGCCTCCATCTGCTCCCGCACCTCGGCCGGCGGCAAGACCTTCTCGCGCACCGCCTCGGCGAGCAGCTTCGCAACCTGGGCTCGGGAGGCGCAGCCATTCGCCAGAAGGGCATTGCGCTTGGTGCACCAGGCGGCACCCAGCTCGTGGCGGATGGTCGCCGACACATCGGCGCGCGCGGGGTTGAGTATGGACAGTTCCTCCTCGCCACTGTGGTGGGCGACGACCTTGCTCAGTTCCTCGAGGGCGTCCTCATACTTCTGCGTCGTCGTGCCCTTCGCATCCAGGAACGCGAGCAGCGCCTCCAGGATCTCCGCGTGTTCGTGCTCGCCGTGCTCCTCCTTGTCGGCGCTAATGGCCCGCTTGGCGCGCAGCGACGGATAGACCTCACTCTCCTCCGCCTCGGCATGCGCGACCAACAACTCCGCAAGAGCTGTGCGGGCAGCGTCACGATCCCGGTCGTCGCGGCGGCACTCGCGCAGGAGGTCTTCGAAGGTGCGGTGATCGGCGAGGATCAGCTCGACGACATCGCCATTGGTGGGCTGCTGGATCCAGGGCACGTTCATGCGTTCATCGTGCCCACCCAACCACGGCTGGCGGGTTCTTGTGACCTGGTGGATTTCGCGGCATGTCTCGGATTTGATGAACCTTGTGACGTCAACGGTGACCCTCGGCAACGAACCCCTGACCATCGAACAGGTGGTCCACATCGCCCGCTCCGCGCCGCCCGGCGCGGATTACCTCGGCGAGCCTGTGCGCGTGGAGGTGAGCGAGGCCGCGTGGGGGAGGGTTCGGCATACCCGCGGGGTGATCGACGCCCTCGCCGACGACTCCGTCGCGCACTACGGAATCTCCACCGGATTTGGTGCGCTCGCCAACACAAGCATTCCCCCTGAGAAGCGAACGCAATTGCAGCGCAGTCTGATTCGCTCCCACGCGGCCGGCTCGGGCGCGGAGGTCGAGCGCGAAGTCGTGCGCGCCCTCATGCTGCTGAGGATCCAGACTCTCGCGACCGGCCGCACCGGCATACGCGAGGAAACACTGCGCGCGTATGTCGCTATGCTCAACGCCGGCATCACCCCCGTGGTGCGTGAGTATGGCTCGCTCGGCTGCTCCGGCGACCTCGCGCCGCTCTCGCATTGCGCACTCGCGCTCATGGGGGAGGGGTGGGTGCGGGACGCCAGCGGCGAGCTGCTGGCGGCTGGCGACGCGCTCGCCACGGCGGGCATCACGCCGGTCGAGCTGCGCGAGAAGGAGGGCCTCGCCCTCATCAATGGCACCGACGGCATGCTCGGGATGCTGTGTATGGCGATCACGGACCTCCGCGCGCTCGTCACCATCGCGGACCTCGCCGCCGCGATGAGTGTCGAGGGCCTGCTCGGAACGGACGATGTTTTCGCCGCCGATCTGCACGCTCTGCGGCCGCAGCCGGGGCAAGCGCTGAGTGCCGCGAATATGCGGAAAGTGCTGGCCGTCAGCGGTATTCGCGATTCACACCGCGACCCGGAGGCGTGCACGCGCGTCCAGGATGCCTATTCACTGCGGTGCGCTCCCCAGGTTGCTGGCGCGGTGCGCGACACTCTCGACCACGCCGCCCGGGTCGCGGGCTGGGAGTTGGCGAGCGCCGTCGACAACCCGGTCGTGACCCTTGACGACCGGGTGGAGTCCAATGGCAACTTCCATGGCGCGCCGGTCGCCTATGTGCTCGACTTCCTGGCGATTGCCGCCGCCGACCTCGCGAGTATGAGCGAGCGGCGCACGGATCGCTTCCTCGACAAGGCCCGCAACCACGGGTTGAATGCCTTCCTCGCCGATGATCCGGGTGTCGATTCGGGGCTGATGATCGCCCAATACACCGCTGCCGGAATGGTTTCCGAGATGAAGCGGCTCGCGGTGCCCGCGAGCGTCGACTCGATCCCCAGCAGCGCGATGCAGGAGGATCACGTCTCCATGGGCTGGGGCGCGGCGCGCAAACTGCGGCGCTCCGTCGACGCCCTGACCCAGGTGCTGACCATCGAACTGCTCACGGCTGCGCGCGGCATACAACTGCGGGCACCCTCGACCCCCTCCCCGGTGAGCGCGGCGATCATCGCCGCCCTCGACGAGGTCTCCCGCACCGCCCCCGGCCCCGACCGCTTCCTCGCCGACGACATCGCCGCCGCGGTGTATGCCGTCGCCGACGGCTCCGTCCGCCACGCCGCCGAGTCTGTCGCCGGCCCGCTGAACTAACCCGACTCCGCCCGTCGAGTTCGGGAAGCACGCCGGCGCGCGGGCGTCCCGTTCGGCGTGTTTCCCGAACTAGATCTCGCCAGGGCGTGTTGTTGTGCACCGATCGGTTCAGAAGTGTTCAAAAATGTCGCCGTTCAGAAAGTCTGAACGCCCCTCCTCGCGCGAACGCATGTCGGCCCACCTGGGAACCTCAACGCGCCTCCCCGATGGTGCGAGAGTTGCCGTATGTCGTCGAAGTGGTCCATCGCCTCTGAAGACTCGATCCTGTGTATCGCGAGTCGTGGGTCGGTGCTCAGCATCGGGTCCGTCGGCAGCGCCTTGTCGATCGGGTCCATCGGGTCGATCGCGTCGGCCTTCAGCATCGCCTCGGCGGCCAGCGCGGGGTCCCTGATGTCGGCGGCCAGCGCCGGCTCGGTGATGTCCGCAGCCGCGGCCGGCGAGGTGCAGGGGGCGGCCACGAGTGGGGGACGGCGGCATACGGTCGGGCAGAGCCTGGGCATCGCGGCGGCGACCCTCGCGATCCTGGCCCTCACCGCGCGCGGCCGGCGCACGACCTGACCAACCCCGCCGACCGGGCAGCGGCGACCGGGTGGGCAGGCGTCATACGATCGGCATACGACTCAAGGATGAGGAGATCCGGTATGGACGGGGCACGCCCGGTCCGCGCGGCGCGCGGGAGCACGTTGACGGCCAAGCAATGGAGCACCGAGGCGCCGCTGCGGATGCTGATGAACAACCTCGATCCGGAGGTGGCCGAGCGGCCTGACGATCTCGTCGTCTATGGCGGCACCGGGCGGGCGGCGCGCGATTGGCGCAGCTTCGATGCCATGGTGCGCACCCTCACCGACCTCAACCCCGACGAGACAATGCTCGTGCAATCGGGCCGGCCGGTCGGGGTCTTCCGCACCCACGAATGGGCGCCGCGCGTGCTCATCGCGAACTCGAATCTCGTTCCGGACTGGGCGAATTGGCCCGAGTTCCGGCGGCTGGAGCATCTCGGGCTGACGATGTACGGGCAGATGACGGCGGGCTCGTGGATCTATATCGGGACCCAGGGGATCGTCCAGGGCACCTATGAGACCTTCGCCGCGATCGCCGAGAAGAGGTATGGCGGCACCCTCGCCGGCACGCTGACCCTCACCGGCGGCTGCGGCGGGATGGGCGGCGCGCAGCCGCTCGCCGTCACCCTCAACGAGGGCGCGTGCCTGATCGTCGACGTCGATCCGCACCGGCTGCAACGTCGCGTCGAGCACCGCTATCTCGATGAGGTGGCCGACGACCTCGACGATGCGATCGCCAAGGCGCTCAAGGCCAAAGAGGAGCGCCGCGGCTGGTCCGTCGGCGTCGTCGGCAATGCCGCCGAGGTCTTCCCCGAGCTGCTACGCCGCGGCATCCCGATCGACATCGTCACCGATCAGACCAGCGCCCACGACCCACTGTCCTATCTGCCCGTCGGCATCGAATTGGACCAGTGGGACGAGTACGCCACCAAGAAGCCGGAGGAGTTCACCGACCGCGCCCGCGAGTCGATGGCCCGCCACGTCGAGGCGATGGTCGGCTTCCAGGACGGCGGCGCCGAGACCTTCGACTATGGCAACAGCATCCGGGACGAGGCCCGGCTGGGGGGGTATGACCGGGCCTTCGCCTTCCCGGGGTTCGTCCCGGCATACATCCGGCCGTTGTTTTGCGAGGGCAAAGGCCCGTTCCGCTGGGTCGCGCTCTCCGGTGACCCGAAGGACATCGCCGAGACCGATCGGGCCGTCCTCGACCTCTTCCCGGACAACGACCGACTGCACAAGTGGATCCGCGGCGCGCAGGATCGCATTGCGTGGCAAGGACTTCCGGCGCGCATCTGCTGGCTGGGGTATGGCGAGCGCGACCAGGCCGGCCTGGCCTTCAACGATCTCGTCGCCTCCGGCAAGGTGAGCGCCCCCATCGTCATCGGGCGCGACCACCTCGACTGCGGCTCGGTCGCCAGCCCCTATCGCGAGACCGAAGCGATGGCCGACGGTTCCGATGCGATCGCCGACTGGCCGCTCCTCAACGCGCTCGTCAACACGGCCAGCGGCGCTAGTTGGGTCTCGCTGCACCACGGTGGCGGCGTCGGCATCGGCCGCTCGATGCACGCCGGCCAGGTCTCCGTCGCTGACGGCACCCCGCTCGCGGCCGAGAAACTCGCTCGCGTGCTCACCAACGACCCGGGGATGGGTGTCATCCGCCACGTCGACGCCGGCTACGAGATCGCCGAGGACGTCGCCCGCGACCGAGGCGTCCGCATACCCATGGCTGAGTAACCCTGGCGCATCACGGGAGAGAACCTGGACATACGCAACGGTAATGATCCGTTGCGTATGTCCAGGTTCCGGCAATGGGCGGAAAAGTGCACTCCACCACAGCGGCGTGTGGGGGCGATCTGATTGGGTGCAGGTATGTCGGTGCTGACGTTCCCGGGGATGTGGGCTGCCCTGCTGCCCGTGGGGCGGGATGGGGCAACCGGGGGCTACCGGCGGTTTGCGTGGAGCCGGGCCGATCACGAGTTGCGCGAGTGGTTTGCGCAGGAGGCGCAGGTCAGGGGGCTGGACTTGACCGAGGACCGAATGGGCAACCAGTGGGCGTGGTGGGGTAACCCTGACCGCGACGGACCCGGGCTCGTCCTCGGCAGTCACCTCGACTCGGTCCCCGATGGTGGGGCGTATGACGGCCCGCTGGGTGTCGTGTCCGCCTTCGCGGCACTCGACCACCTCCGCGACACCGGACACCAGCCCGACAAGCCGATCGGCATCGCCAATTTCGTCGACGAGGAGGGCGCCCGCTTCGGGATCGCGCTGGCCGGGTCACGCGTGATCACCGGGCTTCTCGACGCCGACCGCGCCCGCGGGCTCACGGATGAGGATGGCGTGACGATGGCCGAGGCGATGCGCGCCGCCGGCCGCGATCCGGCGCAGATCGGCCAAGACCCAGAAACCCTCGCCCGCATCGGCACCTATGTCGAACTACACGTCGAGCAGGGCCGAGCACTCGCCGACCTCAACGCCGCCGTCGCCATCGGCACCGACATCTGGCCGCACGGCCGCTGGCGGATCGACCTGCCGGGCGAGGCCAATCACGCCGGCACTACCCGTCTCCAAGACCGGCGCGATGCCGTGCTGTCCCTGGCGGGCGTCATACAGCAGACCCGCAGCGCAGCCGAGCAGCGCGGCTGCCTCGCCACCATCGGCAAGGTGCGTATCGAGCCTGGCGGCGTCAACGCCATCGCGAGCCACGCCACCGCCTGGCTGGACGCTCGCGGAGACAACCCGGAGGCAGTGCGGGGCGTCATAGACGATGTGACCGCCACGACGCGCGCCCTCGGAGGCGAGGTGCACGAGGAGTCCTGGACCCCCGTGACCGCATTCGCGCCCGACCTCATCGCCCAACTCAGCCGCGCACTCCCCGGCGCACCGACCCTCGGCACCGGCGCCGGCCACGATGCGGGCGTGCTGGCCCAGGCCGGCATACCCACCGCAATGCTGTTCGTGCGCAACCCAACCGGCGTCTCGCATTCGCCCGCGGAGTATGCCGAGGAGCCGGACTGCCTCGCGGGCGTCGAGGCGCTCGCCACCGTTGCGGCAGACCTCACCGGAGGAAGCCCATGACCACCACGATTTGGGCGCGTCACGCCCAACTGCCGACGGGGATGACCGCCAAGGTCCGCATCACCATCGCCGGCGATCGCATCCGTTCGATCGACCGGGCGGACGACCCGCATCCCGGCGATATCGTTCTGCCCCTTGTGCTTCCGGGCAATGCCAATGGACACTCGCATGCTTTCCACCGGGCGATCCGTGGCCGCGTCCAGGACACCTCGGGCAACTTCTGGACCTGGCGCGACCAGATGTATGCCGCCGCCTCGATCCTCAACCCAGAGCTCTACTTCGGGCTCGCGCACGCCGTTTTCGTCGAGATGGTCAGTGCCGGCTTCACCGCCGTCGGTGAGTTCCACTATCTGCATCACGGGCCCGAGGGCCGGCCCTATGACAACCCCAACGCTATGGGGGAGGCGGTCATCGCGGCCGCCCAAGCCGCGGGCATCCGACTCACTCTCCTGGACACCCTGTATCTCGCTGGCGGGCTGTCCGGCTCGGGTCACCTCCCGCTCGACCCGGTGCAGGAGCGTTTCGCCGATCCCGATATCGCCGCCTGGGCGCGCCGGGTGGGTGACCTGTCGGACAGCCCCGGCTGCCGCATCGGTGTGGCCGCCCACTCGGTGCGGGCCGTGCCGCGCGAGGCCCTGCTGCAACTCGCCTCCGTCGCCGGACCGCGCGTCATCCACGCACACGTCAGCGAGCAGCCGGCCGAGAATGCCGCGAGCACCCTCGTCCACGGCCTGACCCCGACTCAGTTGTTCGACCATTCCGGCCTGCTCAGCGAGCGCTTCACCGCCGTCCACGCCACCCACCTGACCCGCGATGACATCCGCCGACTCGGCCAGGCCCGCGCCTTCATCTGCATGTGCCCCACAACCGAACGCGACCTCGCCGATGGCATCGGCCCGGCGCGCTGGCTCGCCGACGCCGGCGCCCGGATCACCTTGGGATCCGACGAGCACGCGATCATCGACCCCTTCATCGAGGCCCGCGCCTTGGAAATGCACGAGCGGTTGGAGAGCGGGGAGCGCGGCCGGTTCACCCTTGACGAGTTGTCGGTCGCGATGAGCAGCGCCGGGTATGCCAGCATCGGCTGGCCCGAGGGCGGCGCGCTTGCTCCGGGCGCCCTCGCCGATCTCGTTGCGGTGCGGCGGGATTCGGTTCGCACGGTGGGCACCCGGGCCGCTCAGATCGTCTACACCGCCAGCGCCGGCGATGTCACCGATGTCATGGTCGGCGGCGAATTCGTCGTCCGGGACGGCACTCACCGCGCCGGGAACCCCGCCCTCCTCTTGGGCAAAGCGCTCCAGCGCCTGCGCACGGCATGAACGCCACCCTCGTCACCGGCATCGGTGAACTCATCACCGCCGACGGCCCAGCCGGTGACCCCGAAGCCGAACTCGGCGTCCGCCGCGACGCGGCAATCATCTTCTCGAACAACACGATCGACTGGATTGGGGATGCGGCGCACGCCCCGCCCGCTGACCATCGCATCGACTGCGAAGGTCGCACGGTCATCCCCGGCTTCGTCGACAGCCACACGCACCTGGTGTATGCCGGGGACCGCTCCGCCGAGTTCGCCGCCCGCATGACCGGCGTCCCCTATGACGGCGGCGGCATCGCCACCACGGTGGCCGCAACCCGGGCCGCCGACGACGACACCCTGCGCCGCCTCCTCGCCGCCCGGGTTCAGGAGGCCCGCTCGCAAGGCACGACGACGCTGGAGATCAAGTCCGGCTATGGCCTCGACGTCGACACCGAGGCACGCATCCTGCGCCTCGCCCGCGAGGTCACCGACGAGACCACCTATCTCGGGGCACACGTCATACCCCCCGAGTTCCGGGACTCAAGGGCGGAGTATGTCGCGCTAGTCACCGGCGACATGCTGCGGGCCTGCGCGCCGCAGGCCCGCTGGATCGATGTCTTCTGCGAGCCCAACTCCCCGCACGCCTTCGACGGCGACGAGGCACGCACCGTCCTGCTTGCCGGGATTGAAGAAGGCCTGCTGCCCCGCGTACACGGCAACCAACTCGGCCCGGGGCCCGGCGTGCAACTGGCCGTCGAACTTCGGGCCGCATCCGTCGACCACTGCACTTTCCTTCGTCCCGCGGATGTCGACGCGCTCGCCAGCACCGACGACACCATCGCCACCTTGCTCCCTGGTGTCGAGTTCTCCACGCGCTCGCCCTATCCCCACGCTCGTGCGCTCCTCGATGCCGGCGTGCAAATCGCCCTCGCGAGTGACTGCAATCCGGGCACCTGCAATTCCACGTCAATGCCGCTGATGATCGCGCTCGCCGTCCGCGAGATGGGGCTCACGCCTGCGGAGGCGCTCCTGGCAGCCACGAAGGGCGCAGCAAAAGCACTGCGACGCAGCGATATTGGCATTATCCGTGTGGGTGGCCGAGCGGACCTGACGGTGCTGGACGCTCCGTCATACCTCCACTTGGCCTATCGCCCCGGCGTCCCGATCGCGCGCGCCCTCGGCTGACGCAAGCGACTAGGACCTTGTCAAACTCCCGGACGGGGTCCCCGCGAAGTACCGGAGCGAGCTTGCGAGCGAGGAAACTTCGTGGGGTTTTTTTAGGCGCGGGCTTCCTCGCGGTCGCGCAGCGGCTGGGGCAGGTGGCCGGCGGAGTTCTCGTAATACTGCGCGGCCTTGCGCGTCAGCACCGTCTTGGCAACGGCCGCGGCAAGCGCGCTGACGGCCGCGAGCGCGAGCGCCTCACCGAGTGGGGTATGCGGATTCTGCGGATCGATGTCTTGGTCCTTGCCGGTCCTGCTCCAGATCGCGGTGACCGACTTATTGGCTACCGTTCCCGCCGCGATCGCCGCACCCGCGGCGAGGGCCTTCCACACAATTCCACCCATGCGCACACGTTAGCCTGTCGCCATGCGCTGGAAGCGGCTGATCGGGGGATCTCTGGTAGTCGGAGCCGCCACCGCCAGCCTGGCTGTGGGCGGCGCGAATCTGTGGATCTCGCGCGAGAGCGCCGGGGATCGCTATGCCGTGGCGGACGCCCCCACCCGGCCCGTCGCCTTGGTCCTCGGAGCCGGCCTGACCGCGTCGGGCGACCCCACGCCATACCTCGCCTATCGCCTCGACATCGCGAAGCAACTCTTCGACGAGGGGAAGGTCGAGGTCCTCCTGGTCTCCGGCGACAACCGCACCCACAGTTATGACGAGCCCACAGCGATGGCGGACTATCTCGTGGCGCACGGCATCCCCGCGACCAAGATCGTGCGGGACTTCGCCGGCCGCGACACCTATGACTCGTGCGCCCGTGCCAAGCGGATCTTCGGTGTCGACGCGCTGACGGTCGTCACCCAGGACTACCACCTGCCGCGGGCCGTCGCGACCTGCCGGGCGCTCGGCATCGACGCCATCGGCGTCGGTGACACCGAGGGTCGGAAGTATGCCGATGCCTGGGCCTCGGGGAGCCGCCGCGAGAAGCTCGCGGCCGTAAAAGCCCTGTGGGACATCAGGACCGCCCGCGACCCGGTCCTGGGCAATCGCGAGACCGGCGTGCAGGACGCCCTCGCCGCGCCCTGAGTCCGCCCGAGACCACGAGCCGTCGACTGCGCCCTGACACGGCGGCTGACTGCCCATAACGAATCGGCGTAGGTTGTCTCATGGCCGGTATGGCCGCTTGACGTGGGTCAAGAACGCGAGGAATGTTGCCGCGGCAATTTTCCTGCATTCACACCAGCGAAGGGGAGATCCATGGCGGATCCGGATGTCATCCTCGAGATGCGTGACATCAGCAAGTCCTTCCCTGGCGTCAAAGCTCTGCAGCACGTGAACTTCACCGTCAAACGCGGTGAAGTTCATGCCATCTGTGGGGAGAATGGCGCCGGCAAGTCGACCCTGATGAAGGTCCTGTCGGGGGTGTGGCCCCATGGCACCTACGAAGGCGACATCTACTACAACGGCGATCTGTGCACCTTCAAGGACATCCGCGCCTCGGAGCACGCCGGCATCGTCATCATCCACCAGGAACTCGCGCTCATCCCCGAACTCTCCATCGCCGAGAACATGTTCATCGGCAACGAGAACGCCAAGAGCGGTGTCATCGACTGGGTCGCGACGAACAACAAGGCGCGTGAACTTCTCGCCCGTGTCGGGCTTCGCGAAGACCCCGAGACGCCGATCAAGAACATCGGTGTCGGCAAACAGCAATTGGTCGAGATCGCCAAAGCGCTCAACAAGGATGTCCAATTGCTCATCCTCGACGAGCCGACGGCCGCCTTGAACGAAGAGGATTCCCGGCATCTGCTCGACCTGATCCGTGGCCTGCGCTCCAAGGGCATCACCTGCGTGATCATCAGCCACAAGCTCAACGAGATCGAAGCGATCGCCAATAGCATCACGATCATCCGCGACGGTCAGACCGTCGAGACCCTCGATGTCGATGCCGGTGGCGTCAACGAGGACCGGATCATCAAGGGGATGGTCGGGCGCTCCCTGGAGTCGCGCTTCCCCGATCACACCCCCAAGATCGGCGAGAAGTTCTTCGAGATCTCGGGCTGGACGGTCCAACACCCCCAAGTCCCCGACCGCCTCGTCTGCAAGAACTCCAGCTTCTTTGTCCGCCAGGGCGAGATCGTCGGCTTCGCCGGGCTGATGGGCGCGGGGCGCACCGAGTTGATGCGTTCGATCTTCGGTCATTCGTATGGCAACTTTGTCAGCGGGTCGATGGTCCTGGACGGCAAGCCGGTCAAGCTCGATTCGGTGAGCAAGGCCATCGAGGCCGGGATCGGTTATGTCACCGAGGACCGCAAGGTGCTCGGCCTGAACCTGCTCGACAGTGTCAAGACCACCACGGTCTCGGCGGAGCTGACCAAGATCGCCTCCCGCTTGGGAGTGGTGGACCGGCACGCCGAATTCGTTGCGGCCGAGGACTACCGCAAGCAATTGCGGACCAAGACGCCGTCGGTGGAGTATGGCGTCTCCAAACTCTCCGGCGGCAACCAGCAGAAGGTCGTCCTCGCGAAGTGGCTCTTCACCGATCCCGAGCTGCTCATCCTCGATGAACCCACTCGCGGCATCGATGTCGGCGCGAAATACGAGATCTACGGCATCATTCAGCGCCTCGCGGAGTCCGGGAAGGGCGTCATTGTCGTCTCCTCCGAACTGCCCGAGTTGCTCGGCCTCTCCGATCGGATCTACACGATCTGCGAAGGCGCCATCACCGGCTGCCTCGACAAGCGCGAGGCCAACCAGGAATCACTGATGCGACTGATGACCACGACCACCGCCAAGTCGGCCTGAGCCGGCCCCACCCCATACGAGAAAGCACAGGTAATGGACAAGCTCAAGCAAGTCTTCGGGGGTGACACCCGGCAGTTCGGGATGATCTTCGCCCTTGTCGCGCTGATCCTCTTCTTCCAGTGGTGGACCGGCGGGCTGACGCTCAAGGCCGACAATGTCATCAACATCTTCCAGGGCAATGCCTACATCCTGGTGCTGGCCATCGGCATGGTGCTGGTCATCATCGCCGGCCATATCGACCTCTCGGTCGGCTCCGTCGCCGCCGCCGTCGGGATCTCGGTGGCCATGGCGATCCGCGACTGGAGCCTGCCCTGGCCGGTCGCGATCCTCTTCGGCCTCGGCGTCGGGGCCTTGATCGGCGCCTGGCAAGGCTTTTGGGTTGCGTATGTCGGCATTCCCGCCTTCATCGTCACCCTCGCCGGCATGCTGATCTTCCGCGGGTTGAACCAGTACATCGGCAAGTCCAATACCGTCCCCGTGCCCGAGGGCTTCCAGAAGATCGGTGCCGGCTATCTGCCCGAGGTGGGACCCAACACTGACTACAACAACCTGACCTTGCTGCTCGGCTTCGCCATTGTCGCGGCGATCATCTTCGGCACCTTCCGCACCCGGCGCAACCAGGCCAAGATCGGTGCCACCGTCGAGCCGATGCTCGTCACCCTCCTGCGCCTCGGCCTGATCTCGGCGGCGATCCTCGCGGCGATGGCCCTGATGGCCTCGGGCCGGCCGGGCACCTCGATGCCGCTGTCGGGCATCATCCTCGCGGTCCTCGTCATCATTTATGGCTTCATCTCCACCCGCACCGTCGTCGGCCGGCACATCTATGCCGTCGGTGGCAACCGGCACGCGGCCGAGCTCTCCGGCGTCAAGACCAAGAAGATCGACTTCCTCGTCATGATGAATATGTCGATGCTCGCGGCCCTCGCCGGCATGATGTTCGTCGCGCGCTCGACCTCCTCCGGCCCCTTCGACGGTGTCGGCTGGGAACTCGACGCGATTGCGGCCGTCTTCATCGGCGGCGCCGCCGTCTCCGGTGGTGTCGGCACCGTGGTCGGCTCGATGATCGGTGGTCTGGTCATGGCCGTCCTCAATAACGGCCTCCAACTCAAGGGCATCGGCGCCGACATGACCCAGATCATCAAGGGTCTGGTCCTGTTGACCGCTGTCGCTTTCGATGTCTTCCAGAAGTCCCAGGGCCGGCCCTCGCTGATCGGCCGGTTGATGCGCAACAAACCGCAAGATGTCGCTGCGCCGGCCCAGACCGATCTCGGCCGGGAAGCCCCGGTCGACCAGGTCGTGCGCACCGAGTCCTGATTCCCACCGGCCAGACCGGCCGGCCACCCCATTCCCGCAAGGGATCCCGCTCCCGCAAGGGAATCCGAAAGAAAGAAGAAAGAATGCGATCCTTCGCAAAGGTCCTGGCGCTCTCCTCGGTCGCCGCCCTCGCTCTGACCGGGTGTGGCCGCTCCGACAGCGGCACCAGCTCGACCAGCTCCGCCTCTGGTTCCGGCACCGGCTCCGCCTCCAGCGGTGCCGCGGGCGGCGGCTTCGCGGCTGACTCCCTCATCGGTGTGGCTCTGCCGCAGAAGACGTCCGAGAACTGGGTGCTCGCCGAGCAGCTGTTCAAGGACGGCCTCGCCTCCGCGGGCTTCAAGGCGGACGTCCAGTTCGCCAATGGTGGTGTCGGTGAGCAGCAGAACCAGATCCAGTCGATGGTCACCAAGGGCGCCAAGGTCATCGTCGTCGGTGCTATCGACGGTTCGCAGCTCGGCACCCAGTTGAAGGCGGCTGCGGACTCCGGCGCCAAGGTCATCGCCTACGACCGGCTCGTCAAGAACACCCCGGCCGTCGACTACTACGTCGCCTATGACAACTTCAAGGTCGGTGTGCTGCAGGGCAATGCGCTGCTTGAGGGCATGGCCAAGAAGAAGGCCAATGGTCCCTACAACATCGAGCTCTTCGCCGGTTCGCCCGATGACGCCAACGCCAAGGTCTTCTTCGATGGCGCGATGAGCGTGCTGCAGCCGAAGATCGACGACGGCACCCTGAAGGTCACCTCCGGTCAGGTGAAGTTCGAGCAGGCCGTCACCCAGGGCTGGAAGGCCGAGAACGCGCAGAAGCGCATGGACACCCTCGTCTCGGCCAATTACTCCTCCGGCACCGCCCTCGACGGCGTGCTGTCCCCGAATGACACCCTGGCTCGCGCCGTCATCACCTCGGTCAAGGCTGCTGGTTTGCCGGTCCCGGTCGTCACCGGCCAGGACTCCGAGGTCGAGTCGGTCAAGTCGATCATGGCGGGCGAGCAGTACTCCACGATCAACAAGGACACCCGCAACCTCGTCAAGGCCACCATCGAAATGGTGCAGGCGCTGCAGAAGGGCACCGAGCCGACCGTCAACGACACCAAGTCCTACGACAATGGCGTCAAGGTCGTCCCGGCCAACCTGCTCGAGCCGGTCATCGTGACCAAGGAGAACGCCGCTGAGGCCTACGCCAATGACCCCAACCTGGAGCCGTTGACCAAGTGATTCACCGCCGCGGGCGCGCGTGAGGCGAGCCCACGGCATACCCCAAGAGGGTCCATGATCGGGCCGGTGACCGCAGGGTCACCGGCCCGATCTGCGTTCTGGGACACGGGACTAAGGTTGGGCGTATGAGCCGTTCCACCGCTGCAGCGCTCCCTGTCCCGACCACCCCCGCGCAGATCCGCAATGTCGTCCTCGTCGGGCCGAGCGGCGGCGGCAAGAGCACGCTCTTCGACCGGTTGGTGCACGGAGAACTCTTGCGGCGCAAGGAAGATGAGGGCGCCTCGACCGCTCTGCGGGTGGCCACGATTGGCCACGGCGAGCTGGCGATCACCCTGCTGGACACCCCCGGCGCCTCGGATTTCGTCGGTGAGGTGCGCGCCGGATTGCGCGCCGCGGACGCGGCCCTGTTCGTCATTGCGGCCGGCTCCTCCGTCGACGAAGCATCACGGATGTTGTGGCGCGAGTGCGCCGCCGTGGGTATGCCGCGCGCCGTCGCCCTGACCAAGCTCGAGCAGTGCCAAGACGATTACGCCACCGTCGTCGAGGCCTCGCGCCGCGCCTTCGGCGACGCCCAGCCGCTCCAGGTGCCGATCCTCGACGGCGACAAGGTGACCGGCCTGATCGACCTGCTCGGCAGCGAGATTCACGGTCCCGACGGCAGCGTCCAGGGCGAGCCATCCGCGGAGCAGCAGGCCATCCTCGACGACCTGCGCGGCGGGGTGCTCGAGGCGATTATCGAGGAGTCTGAGGACGAGTCGGCCCTTGATCGCTACCTCTCCGGCGAGGAACTCGACGCGGCCACTTTGCGGGACACGCTGCGCGCCGCCATCGCGACGGCCCGCTTCTTCCCGATCATCCCGACCCACTGGGCCAGCGGCGTTGGCGTGAGCGAACTGCTGCGGCTGTTCGAAGCCGGCTTCCCCTCGCCGGCCGATGCGTGGCTGCCCGAGGTGACCACTCCGGACTTCGACGAGTTCGGCGAGGTCCGCTGCGACCCGGCCGGGCCCCTGGTCGCCGAGGTCATCAGGACGACGAGCGATCAGTATGTCGGCCGCCTCTCGTTGGTCCGCGTCTTCTCGGGCACGCTCAGCCCCGATGCCCCCGTGCACGTCTCGGGCCATCTGGAACATGTCGTCGGGCACGAGGTCGAAGGTCACCCGGGCCACGACACCGATGCCGACCGGATCGGCGCCATCTCGGCGCCGACGTCCGGCGACCCGCAGTCCAAGACCTCGGCCATTGCCGGCGAAGTGGTGCTCGTGACCAAGCTCGCCCACGCCGAGACCGCGGACACCATCTCCACACCGGACCAGCCCGCGCTGGTGCAGGCCTGGCTGCTGCCCGAGCCGCTGCTGCCTGTCGCCATCCACGCGGCGAGCAAGAATGACGAGGACAAGCTCGCGACGGCCCTGCAGCGCCTCGTCGCCGAGGACGTCACGATGCGGCTGGAACACAATGTCGAGACGCACCAACTCGTCCTGTGGGCACTCGGCCCTGCGCATGTCGATGACCTGCTGAGCCGCCTCAAGGACCGCTATCACGTCAATGTCGAGGTCGAGCCGCTGAAGACCTCGCTGCGCGAGACGTTCGTGCGCGCCTGCGATGTGCAGGGCCGGCTGGTCAAGCAGTCCGGCGGTCACGGGCAGTATGCCGTCGTCAAGGTCAAGATCGAGCCGCTTGAGCGCGGTGCCGGTATCGAGTTCGTCGACAAGGTCGTCGGGGGTGCGGTTCCGCGCCAGTTCATCCCCTCAGTCGAGAAGGGCGCCCGCAACCAACTCGAGAAGGGTGTCCTCGCCGGCTATCCGATGGTCGATGTCCGAATCACCTTGTATGACGGCAAGGCCCACTCGGTCGACTCCTCGGACATGGCCTTCCAGACCGCCGCCGCGCAGGCGCTGCGAGAGGCGGCCACCGAGTCCACGGTGCAGCTCTTGGAGCCGGTCGATGAGATTGTCGTGACGGTCGCCGACGACTCAGTCGGCGCCGTGATGGCCGACCTGCGCGGTCGCCGCGGCCAGGTGCATGGCACCGAGCCGGCGCAGACCGAGGGCTTCACGACGGTGCGCGCCGAGGTGCCGCAGCACGAACTTTCGCGCTATCCGATCGATCTGCGCTCAGTCTCCCACGGTACTGGCAGCTTCACCCGATCCTTCGTCCGCTACGACTACATGCCGGCCGCTCAGGCGCGCGAAATCATCGGGAGCTGAGGGCTTTTCATGCCCCGAGTGGCCCCCGGCGCCCGCCCGACGATGCGTCGCTGGTCGGTGGTCGTCGGCGGTCTCGCGGTGGCGGGGATCCTCGCGATCCTGTTGCTGTATGCCGTGATCCGCACCGATCTGCCCGAGCGCGTCGCTTCCCACTGGGGCACTGACGGCGTGGATGCGACCCAGACTCCCCGCGTGTTTGTCACCTCGCTCGTGCTCTTGGAGGGCGGGATTGTCGCCTTCCTTGGGATGCTCTCGGCGGCCCTTCCGGTGGAGGCTCGTCGCATCCTCGGGGCCACGGCGGGCGGCCTGACCGGCCTCTTTGTCGTCGGCATCGGTGGCTCCTTGTATGCCCAGCGCGGGCTGACCGATCCGTATGCCGCCCAGGATGTCGGCGGCTGGGTCGCGCTCGGGCTGGCGGCTGGGGTGGTCCTCGCTGGCCTGATCGCCTGGCTCTTGCCCACCCACATTCCGGCCGCGAATGACGCGGAGGCGAGTCCGGTCCGGTCGGGGACCCGGGCGGCTGCCCGGACCACGCCGATGCCGGCTGCCGCTCCGTCCGCGCGCGACGAGGGCGAGAAGGTGCCGGATGGCAGCTCGGGGGAGGGGGCGGCATACGGCCTGCCCTGGTCGGCCCCGGTCCCGGCCGGCACGGGCGGGTACGTCGTGATCGGCCTGCTGGCTCTGCTCGCCGTTGGCCTGGCCGCCACGCCCGCGCGCTGGGTTGCGGCCCCGGTCATCCTGGCCGTGGGTCTGCTGGTCTTCGCGATGACGCGTTGCCGTGTCCTCATCGACGCGGAGGGCGTGCGGGTGCGCGGCTTCGGCATCACCTGGCTGCGTGCCCAGGCCCCGACGATCAGCAGTGCGGAGGCGTCGACCGCCCGGCCGATGGCCGAGTTCGGCGGCTATGGCCTGCGGTATTCGCTGCACGGTCGAGGATTCGTCACGACGTCCGGTCCGGCGCTGCGCTTGCGTATCCCGCATGGCACCGACACGTGGATTTCGGTGCGCGAGGAAGACCTGCCAGGCGCGCTCGCCGCGGTGCGCCAAATCACCGAACCCTGATCACTCGGTGCGCAGGGGCTCGGTCGAGTTCGGGAAACACGCCCACGTGGGGCCCGATTCATCGGCGTGTTTCCCGAACTCGACGGACTCCCGAAGTCGGTGGCCCGACCCGCGTCAGCTGTCGACGTCGTCGTCGCGATCGTGGCGTGGGACGACATGGCCAGCGCGGCGAGCGCCCGCGCGTTCGCTGCGGCGCATGAGCGCGCGCAACTGTTGACGCGAAAGGTGCACTCCCGCATCGGGATCCGCGGTGGGCAAGGCCCAGCCGAGGCGACGCGACGAGAGGCTGATGCCGCTGCCGACGACGATGCCGATCGCCATACCCCAGGTGGGGCGGGCGGGAGCGGGTGTGAGCAGGACGGCGAGCGAGGCCGCCGCCGCCGGCGTGGCCAGCAGGGTCGAGCCGCCGAGCACGGCGGGCACTTGACCGATGCACAGATCACGCACCATGCCGCCGCCGACGGCGGTGATCACGCCGAGAAAGAGCGAGGACAGCAGTCCGAGACCGGCGAGTTGGGCCTTGATGGTGCCGGTCGCGGCCCAGCAGCCGAGTGCCAAGGCGTCGATGACGAGTAGCGGCCAGCGCCAGCGGCGGCCGTCGATGGCGAAGATCAGGGCGATCAGCGCGCCGACAAGCGCGGTAATCAGATAGGCGGGATCGGTGATCGCCACCGGCCGGGTGTTAAGCATGACATCACGCAGCACGCCCCCAGCGAGCCCGCTGGCGACGCCCAGCACGACGAAGCCGACGACATCGAAGCGGCGCTGCCGCGCGATGCTCGCGCCGAGAATGCCATTGCAGACCACCCCGGCGAGGTCCACAACCCGGAAGGCTTCCGTGACATCGAGTTCGGTGATGACGCTGTGCACGCCCGAAAGTATCTGCTACGTCATGAGGCGGAGTATGCCGTGACCTCGGTCGCCTTGGCGCTGAGCCACACCGATGAGCCTGGGGCGAGATGCAATTGCGCGACGGCCGCCGCGGTGACGTCCACGAGAGCGCTCGGCTCGGCGATAACGTCCAACCGCACTCGGTCACCGAGTTGTTGCACGGATCGCACGGTGCCCGGCCAGGTGTTGCGGGCCGAGCCGGCCGGGGGGCGCTCAGTGTGTACCGTGATGGCGCTGGGGGCTAGGGCCACCAGAACCTCGCCCGGATCCGTTGGAAGACTCGCGGGGACCAGCCGACCGCCGCCGTCGAGGACGACCGAGCCATGAGCGCGATCGGCCCGACCGCGATAGTGGTTCAGGCCGGACAGGCCGGCGATATAGGCCGTAGCGGGCTGGCTCGCGATCGTCGCTGGGTCGGCTTCCTGGGTCACGCGCCCGTTCTCGATGACGACGACGCGATCGGCGAGGAGGAGCGCATCCAAGGGGTCATGGGTGACGAGCAGCGTCGGGCCGGCGAAGGAGGCGACATACGACCGCAATTCGTCCCGGGTGACGCCTCGAATCGACGCATCCAAGGCGGCCAGGGGTTCATCGAGGAGCAGCAGCGCGGGTTCCCTGGCGAGCGCTCGCAGCAAGGCGATGCGTTGTGCCTGGCCGCCGCTGAGCTGGGAGGGGCGCCGATCGGCAAATGCGGTCATCTCGAATCGGGAGAGCCACTGATCGGCCGACTCGCGCGAGCTGTTCTTGGACGCACCGCGCGAGCGCGCTGCGAAGGCGACATTGTCGCGGACCGTCATCGTCGGGAAGAGCCGGTAGTCCTGGAAGACGACGCCGATGGAGCGCGCGGCCGCGGGGAGTCGGACGCCTGCGGCTGGGTCCTCGATCACGCTGTCGCCCAACTGGATTCGGCCTGCATCCAGTCTGCTCAAGCCGGCGATGGCTCGCAGCAGCGTGGTCTTGCCCGCACCATTCGGTCCGAGGATCGCCACGACCGATCCCGGCTCGGCGGCCAGGTCGACTGCCAGCCGGAAGGTGCGTTCGCCGGGACGTGTGATCTCGACGTGCGCGCGAAGCGCAGGGCCAGGGGCGGAGCCGGACGACGGCTGCTGCTGGCGTCTCATCGGGCGGCTCCGGTCAGCCACCGGCCCCGCAGAAGCAGCAAGACCAGAACGCACACCAGCAGCAGGATCAGGGAAAGCGCGATGGCGGCATCTGGATCGCGTTCCATCGCAAGATAGACCGCGAGCGGCATGGTCTGGGTGCGGCCGGGGGAGTTGCCGGCGAAGGTGATCGTGGCCCCGAACTCCCCGAGCGCTCGAGCCCAGGCGAGCACGCTGCCCGCGAGCACCGCCGGAGCGAGGAGTGGCAGGACGACGGTGCGGAAGGTGAACCACCGGGAGGCGCCCAGGGTGGCGGCGGCCTCGGCATACCCCGAATCCAGGGTGCGGAAGGCTCCCTCCACCGTCAGGACGAGAAAGGGCAGGGCGACGAAGGTCTCGGCGAGCACGACGGCAATCGGTGTGAACGGCAAGGTGATGCCGAAGAGGTCATCGAGGGGCCGACCGAGCACCCCGCGGCGCCCGAAGGCTGCCAGCAAGGCGACACCACCGACGACCGGGGGCAAGACGAGAGGCACCGTGACCAAGGCCCGGAGCAGGTTGACCAGCGGCCCGCTCGCGTGAGCAAGAACCCAGGCGAGAGGTATGCCGAAGAGCATCGAGAGTCCGGCGGCGGCGGAGGCACAGATCAGCGACAGCCGCAGCGCCTCGCCGACGATCGGCTCGGTGAGCAGGTGCGGCAGGGTCGACCACGGCACCCGGACGAGCAAGGCGAGCAGGGGCAGCACCAGAAAGGCGGCGGCGATAGCGGCGGGGAGGCGCAACTGCCAGGGTCCTCTGCCCAGGGCGGCCTCGTCGCCCCTGATCGTGCCGGGCCGCGCTGGGCTGGTCGCCGGGATCGTCACCCCCCGGCGCCGGCGAAGCCTGCGTCGGCGAGAACTTTGGCCGCCTCCGGCGCGAGGACGAAGTCCGTGAACTGCTGCGCGAGATCGTGATGCGCGCTGTCCTTGACGACGGCGATGGGGTAGTCGGTCGTCGCATTGTCGGCCGCCGGAATCTCCACGGCCTGGACCTTGTCCTTGGCGCTGCTGGCATCCGTGACATAGACGATGCCGGCGTCCACCTCACCGAGCGAAACTTTCGTCAGCACGGCCGAGACGTCGGCCTCTTCGCTGATCGGCTTGACCGACAGCTTGGCCGTGTCGAAGACCTTGTGGGCCGCGACCCCGCAGGGCACCTCCGCGGCGCAGATCGCCACCTTCACCGTGCTGTCCGCGAGATCGGACAGGTCATCCACCTTGGCTGGATTGTCTTTCGGCACAACGATGGTCATGGAGTTGCGGGCGAAGAGCCGGGACGCGTCGACGGCTCCCGCGTCGGCGGCGGTCTTCATCGTCGCGGCACTGGCCGAGGCGAAGACGTCGGCCGGTGAACCATTGACGATCTGGGTCGCGAGGCCGGAGGACGGACCGAAGCTGAAGGTGATCTTGGTCCCGGGATGGGCGGCCTCGAAGTCCTTGCCGATCGTGACGAAGACATCGCGCAGGGAGGCGGCCGCGAGCACGGTGAGTTCGCCCTGCGCCCCACCCTGCGAGGTCGAGGCCGAGGTCGAGGACGAGGTCGAGCTTCCGGCGGATGATGAGGAGGAGGTCGTCGACGAGCCACCGGAACACCCGGCGAGGGCGAGCAGGGCGACGAGGCCGGAACCGGCGACGAGACGGGGATAGCGGGTCATGGTTGCTCGGGGAGTTCGATGATCACATTGGTGGATTTCACGGAGGCCGTGGCGAGGACCCCCGGCTCGAGGCCGAGTTCGTCGGCGGCCTCCCGGCTCATGAGCGAGACGATGCGGTGTGGACCGGCCTGGATCTCGACCTGGGCCATGACGGTGTCCTTGACCACCCGCGTCACGAGTCCGACGAAGCGGTTGCGGGCCGATTCGGCGACCACCGGCCGCGGCTTCGGTCGTGGCGCCTCCTCGGCCAGGCTGTGGGCCAGGCGAGCGAGATCGTCGCCGGCGATGGCGAGCTTGCCGGAGTCATCGGCGGCCGCTGGGATGCGATGCTGCTCGATCCACCGGCGCATGGTGTCGTCCGAGACCCCGAGCAGGTCGGCGGCCTCCTTGATCCGGAAATACGGCATGGCAGGCATCATACAGCCGCAGATGCGGAGAAATGAGCGCGATGTCGCCGAGTTCTCATAGGCTCGGCCCGTGCTTCGTGTCTCCTTCCCCAGTCGAAGTTGGGTGCGCGATGTCGGGGAGATCGAGGGGATCGAGCCGCTCGTCTGGCATCCCGACAATCCCGTCCCCGACGTGCCGGTGGAGGTCGTCGTCGCCCCCTATATCGGTGCGGCCGGGTGCATTGCCTCGGTCGCTCACGTGGACGGCGTGCGGTTGGTGCAACTGCTGACCGCTGGCTATGACGGCATCTTCGAGCGAGTGCCGGAGCGCATCGCGGTGGCGAATGCCGCTGGCGTGCATGATGATTCGACGGCCGAACTCACGCTGGCCCTGATCCTGGCCGCCCAGCGCGGCATCCCCGACTTCGCGCGGGCGCAAACCGAAGGAGCCTGGCTCCGCCTTGGCTTCCTGCCCTCGCTCGCCGACCGGCGGGTGGTCGTCATCGGCTATGGCGGGGTCGGTCGGGCGATCGTCGCCCGGCTGCTGCCTTTCCGGGCCGAGGTGATCGCGGTTGCCTCAACTGCACGCGACGGCGATGAATTCGTCGACCAGGTCCACGGCATGTCGCAGCTCGCGAGCCTCCTGCCGACCGCCGAGGTCGTCGTCCTCGCCGTGCCCTTGACCGAGGCCACGCGGGGGCTCGTCGACGACGACTTCCTCGGGGCTTTGCCCGATGACGCGCTCGTCGTCAACATCGCCCGCGGCGCGGTGGTGGACACCGAAGCCGTTCTGCGGCATACCGATCGGCTGCGCTTCGCCTTGGACGTCACAGAGCCTGAGCCGCTCCCACCCGACCATCCGTTGTGGACGGCACCAGGTGTTCTGATCACCCCCCATGTCGGCGGCCCGTCGACGGCCTTCCGTCCACGAGCCGTCGCCATGCTGCGCGAGCAGTTGACGCGGATCGCGTCAGGGCAGCCACCGATCCATCTCGTGCGCGGCGGCGCCTGACGGCCCCCGCTAACTCAGCAGGACAGCGTCGGGGCGAAGTCGATGCTTCCGCGGCTGGTCAGCGTTGTGAGGTTCGCGCCGGCGAGTCCGAGAATGGCCTGGGTCGTGGCCCGAGGGGCCGCGGCGGCGTCATAAGGCACGGCATAGGCGATGGCCGCGCGGCGACTGAACGGCGTGGTGCAGCCCTGCTGATTGGCGAGCACGGTGCCGCGGGCCAGGCGCGCAGCGGCCGGCATGCTGACCCGGTCCAGGGCGGCGGCTGCCAGCCCGGCGGTGTTGGCGTTGGTCTGCTCCGATGTCTTGACATAGGCCGAGAGCCAACTCCCGGCCTTCTGGGCGGCACCCGAGCTGCCGGTCGCCGCGAAGGCCTGGATGGCGAGCGCCGTCGCGTCCGGGTCGCCCACGCAGGGCGTGGTGTCGAAGGCGATCGGCACGCTGCCATTTGCGCACGCCTGGCGGGCGAGGAAGGCGGCAGCCGAGTTGGCGCGGGCCGTGAGGCCAGCGCGCTTCAGCGCGATGACGCCATAGCTCTGGCCGAAGCTGTTGGAGTAGTCGCCCCACTGGGAGGCATCCGAGAGCCGTCCTGAACGCCCTTGCAGGGCAACCAATTCGGCAATCACGTCGCGGCCACCGAAGGCGCGGGCATCCTGGCCCGTGACCTGCAGCGCGAGCGCCAATTTGGCGTGGGCGCCGGCATACGACTCGCTCCCGCTGCCGATATAGCCACCGAGCGTGGCCGGCTCACTCAGCCACTCGATCGCTGCGCGGCTGCGCGCGCCATTGGTCTTGGCCGCGGCGAAGGCGAGGATCGCGTCGAGGGTCAGGCCGGGGTCGTCATAGGACGTGCCCCCGAAGTCGGTCTGCAGGTGGGTGCCGTCGACGAACTGGCGAGCGAGCCAGCCGGCCGCAGCGCGGCCAGCGAAACGGTCATCGGGAGTGGGGGCGGCCGAAGCAGGGGTGGCGAGTGCGATGCCAGCCAGGGCGGCGGTTGCCAGCGCGCCGGCTCGGGTCACGGTCGCACGGCGGGATGAGGCGTGGTTCATCGGGGGTCCTTCCTCCGCATACCTCGGCGGGGAAAATCGGGGATCGAATCAGTGGTCGTGACGCTCGCGGGCATTCGGGCTGGCGACCGAGGTCGCATCACCGCTGCGGGTCAGCGCCGGATTCGCACCGGACTTCCCCCGTGAGGTCGTCCCCGAACCTAGCACGGGCTAAGGAGGCGCCGGTCAGCGCTTCCGGCGGAACCAATCGCGCACCGTGTCGACGATCACGTCGGCGACTTCGGTGATCATGCTGGACGCCGGTGGGCCGTCGGGCGAGTGCTCAGGCTGCTCGGGTCCCGGCGGGCCCTCGGAGAGCACAACGATCGACCATGGCGCGGCGACATAATCGCCGGCGATCACATCGGACTTCGCGAGCGACCAGCAGTTATATCCCGCTTCGAAATGCGTTGCGGTGTCGATGATTCGGCGCCACGCCACCGTGTCCGGGCCGGCGGGGACGCCGAAGCGAACCGGCTCATCCGCCATATTGATCAGCACGAGCAGATCGGCCGCACCGACCGCCGTCCCGTCGATCCATAGCCGCAGCGCCCGGTCCCCATTCGCCGGGTGGTCGGCTGCGTCCGGCTGGAAGTAGACATAGCTGACGTCATCGCCGCCGAGTTCGTCATCGCCATACGATCGCTGCCGCAGGCCGGGGTGGTCGCGGCGCAAGGTCGCGAGGAAGGTGGTGAAGACCAGCTGAGGGTTGACCCCAGCCGGTGAGCCGGCGGTCCCGAAGGTGTCGTGGTATGCCGCCCCGTCGACCCCCACCGGAACCTGCGTCGGGGCGTTGGTGGCCACTGCGGACCAGTTGTTCCACATGCCGATCGTGTTGAGGTTGTAGGGGTTGTTGTTGCCATTTTGGGTGCGGGCGAATTCGTCGCCGGAGCACAGCATCGGCACGCCGCGGGCGAGAAAGAGCGCGACGACGACATTGCGCATCCGCTGCCGAACCAGGGCCTGATTGCCGCCGCTGCCCCAGGAATCATTGCTATCGCTGCCGCCGTCGGAGGGGCCGAAAGGCCAGGGCTGGCCGTTGAGTTTGCCGTCATAACCGACCAGATCGAGCAGGCAAAAACCGTCGTGGGCGGTGACGAAGTTGATGGATCGCTGCGGGCCGCCTTGGTCGCGGAAGCCCTGATAGTCGCCATTCATCATCGCCATGAAGTCGCCGGTATTGCCATCGCCCTTGAGGAAGCGCCGCACCCCGTCGCGATAGCGACCGTTCCACTCCGCCCAGCCATCGGGGAAGTTCCCGACCTCATAACCCCACAAGTCCCACGCCTCGGCGATCACCTCGATCTCGCGGGCGTTGGCGAAGTCCCGGATCGCCAGCAGCAACGGGTGATCGGTAAAGAAGCGCCGCTGGTGATCCCACGCCTCACGCGGGGCCGCATCGGGCATCCGGCCGAGAACGGGCGCGAGATCGAAGCGGAATCCGTCGACGCCCATCTCGTCGCACCAGTAGGCCAGCGACTCCAGAACCAGACGCTGCGTGACCGGGCTCGATAGATCGGTCTGGTTGCCGCAGCCGGTGGCGCCGTCGACGAGCACGCCCTCGTCGGTGAGGACGTAATAGTCGGTTGTCGAGAAGCCGCCGAAGCTCGTGAAGCCGACCGTGTCGAGGTCACCCCAGGTGCCACCCTCGCCTGTGTGGTTGTACACAACATCGAGGTAGACCTCGATGCCGGCCTCGTGGAAGTCCGCGACCATCGCCTTGAACTCGCGGGTGGGGCCGCCCGCGCTCTGGTCGGCGGCATACTGCCGGTTCGGGGCGAAGAAGCCGAGGGTCATATAGCCCCAGTGGTTCGACGCGCCGGAGGTATGCAGTTCGCTCCCGCTGCTCTCGTGCACCGGCAACAACTCGATCGCCGTGACGCCGAGCGCCTTGAGGTAGGGCGCCAGCAGCGCGGCACCGGCATAGGTGCCTTGCAGCCGCTCGGGGATATCGCCGACCGCCCCGAAGCCAGGCATCGCGCGCAGGTGGCTGGCCAACTGCCGCGCGCTCGGGTGCAGCGTCAGATTGCGGACATGGGCTTCGTAGACGACGGCATCCTGGGCCTCGATCCGCGGCTTGGTCCCGGTCGAGGTCGCGTCCGCCACGACGATTGCCTTCGGGGCATATGGCCCGGTGTCCCACTCCCGCAAGGCTTTTCCGCGGTAGTCGCGCGGACCCCAGCCGAAGACCCCGCCATCGGCCCCGGCCTCGACGACCGCCGGGCTGGCCGGCGAATGCGAGATCTCGCGGGCATACGGATCGGTGAGCAGCTTATTGGGGTTGAACCGCTCACCACGCGGCCCGAGGTCGCTGACGAAGCCCGCCGTGCTGCCGGGAGTCCACGCAGGATCAACCTCCCAGCCCGGGCCCCACACGCGATAGCCATAGTGCGCGCCGGCGCCAACTCCGCCCATCCGGGACCGCCAGATGCCGTCCTCGCCCCGGTGCAGATCGACCGTCGACACCGGCTCCGTGCCGGTCGGGCGTGAGTAGAGATCGAGCCGCACCCGCGCTGCGCTTGGAGCGGCCACCGCAAAGGTGGTCGAGGAGCTGGCGGCGTCATAGTGGGCACCGAGCGGCCAGTTCGCGCCGGCCCAGGTGTCCGCGTCGAGGGCGGCGGGCATGCCGGCGATGGGGTGTGAAGTCATGGTCGCTTCCGGTGGGGGTTGACGATTCAGCGGCAGTCGGCGCAGCGGCCCGAGACAGAAGTATGCGCCGCGTCGAGTCGGAAACCGAGCGAGGCGAGGTGCTCAACCACCGGATCGAGGGCGTTCGCGGGCAGGTCGAGCACCGCCCCGCAACCGCGGCACTCCGCGTGCACATGGGCCGGGTCGGTGTCGCGCAGGTGGTATGCCGTGGCCCCGTGCCCGAGGTGGATGTGCTGGACGACCCCCAGGGCTGAGAGCGCCTCCAGGGCTCGGTAGACGCTGCTGCGGGGGAGTCGGCCGCCGTCCGCGGCGGCATGGATATCCTCCACGCTCGGGTGGCCGGGGAGACTGGTCAGCGCGAGCAGGACGGCGCGCCGGGGTCCCGTCATCCGCTCACCGCGTTCGCGCAATTCCGCTCCCACCTGCTCGACGAGCGCTGCGGCGCGCGTATGGCTCATCGGGCGCGCTCGGTCGTGGCGTGGCCTGGCAGGGCTGCCGTGCCGGCCGCCGTTGCCCGCGACCGCAGTGCCGCTGCGGCGGCCAGCACCACGAGCACCGAGACGACGCCGAAACCTAGCTGTGGCTTCAACGGGATGGCGATGCCCACACCGCCGCCGATCACCCAGAAGGTCTGCAGGAGGGTTTCGGACCAGGCGAAGACCCGCCCGCGAAGGTGGTCCTGGACTTCCTGCTGGATCAGCGCATCGAGGCTGAGCTTGCCGAGCTGACCGAACAGGCCGGTGCAGAGGCCGAGGGCGACCAGACTCCATACCGAATAGAGGAAGGCCGCGGTCAGGGCCGCGGCGAGCGCGAGACACAGCAGGATCGTCGCGAGCACGGGCGGGGGCGGATTGTGCTTGCGATTGCCGACGAAGCTGCCGAGCGCGCTGCCGATGGCGGCGGCACCGGCGACCAAGCCGAGGACGAGGGAGCCGTGCAGGCCGGGGATCGGATGCTCGCGCATCAGGAAGGCGAGGAAGAGCGTCAGGAAGCCGGACAGCATCCGGGCGCCCGTGAGCAGCCACAGCACATAACGCACATTGACCGGCAGCGCCCGCAGCCGCCGCGCAGGCGACGAGCCGTCGCCACCGGCAAAAACGCCCTCGCCACGGTCGGAATCGACGGCGGCGGGCAGGCGGATGGCGAAGATGGTGGCGATGACATAGATGACGAAGGCCGCCCGCAACGACCACTCGGGGCCGATGCGCGATAAGGCCCCCGCGATGCCGCCGCCGGCCATCATGCCGAGCAGGCCAGCGATCGTCAGCCGGGAATTGGCCTTGACCAGCGTGATCCCGTCCGGGAGCAGGCGCGGGACGGCGGCGGCCCGGGTGACGGCATACGCCTTGCTCGCGACGAGCGCGCCGAGGGCGACGGGGAAGAGCCACGCCGAGTCCGCGACGATGGCCCCCGCGAGCACCCAGGCGAGGAAGGCGCGGCTGGCGACGGTGGTGCCGATCGCCCAGCGCCGGCCGTGCCGGAAGCGGTCCAGCAGCGGCCCGATGAGCGGGGCGAGGATGACAAAGGGCGCCATGGTCAAGGCCAGGAAGAGGGCGACCTGCCCGCGTGCCTCGTCGGTGGGCAGCGCGAAAACGGTGCCGGCCAGGGAGACGGTCAGGGCCGCATCGCCCGCGACGTTGACGGTATGCAGTTGGATCAGCCGCGAGAGCCCGGTCGCGTCCGCGCCATGCGCCCCGGTGAAGGCTTGATAGCGCCGGGCGCCGGCGCGCGTCCCGGCGCCGACGACCTTGGCGGCGCCGCGACCGCCGCGCGCCGCGACCTGACCGACCCGATGCACGCGACGGTTGGCCTCCGCAGGCGAGGAGGTCGGCTCGAAGTCGGCATCCGGCTCAGTACCCCATTCGGGGTCACCCCACTGCGGCGGCTGCTGGCCCTCGTCGGCCGCAGCGCGCCGCCAGCCCGGAGGCGGAGGAGGGGGCGGCTTGCTCACGGCCCCCATCCTGGCAAATCGTTCCGACAATGGGGAGCCGCAAGGGTCATACGCGATCGCCGGCGACCACCGTTTGGAAGATCTCGGGCGCACTGCGCACATAGTGCTCCGAGGCCAGCCGCACGCCCCACCACAGCGCGAGCGCGCCCACGATCGGCCCCACGATCAGCGTCACCCACCGAAAGAGTGGGTTGACGGTTTCACCCAGCACCGCAAGGACGGCGACCGGTGCCGTGCCGATCAGCCCGGCGAACATCACGCCCAGAGAGGATGCGGCCGCGCGACCTCCCTGTCCCGGCACGCGGGAGGCGAACATCGAGGTCCGGCTTTGGGGGACGGCATAGGGCAGGCGCGCGCCGAAGTAGATCGCGGCGGCGCACGAGGTGCCCAAGCCGGCCGCGCATAGGCCGACAACGGCGGGCACGTGCACCCACCCATGCCGCACGGTGGCCTGAATCAGGATCGACACCACGGTCACGATCCCGCCGACCAGAACCGCGGTCGCCGCGTGCCCCCACAGTTCGCCGCGCGCTCGCATCCGGTCGCCGAAGGCGACGAGGTGCAGCCACAGGCCTGATCCCTCGATGGCATACGCGCCAGCGGCCTGGGTTCCGCTGATGACCGCGGCGAAGAGGCACGCGTAGGCCGCCCGCGGACTCTGCAGGACCACGAATGGCCAGCCGATCCCGACCAGGGCCACCATCAGAATTGGCATCCGGCGCATCGGGTCGCGCCACATCATCGTCAGGTCTCGGCCGAGCACCAGCCGTGCCGTGCCGCGCAACGAGGTCGCCGTCGCCGTCGGGTCGATCAAGCCGTGGGCCGCGGCGGAGTTCTCGGTCTGTGAACCGACCGTGGTCAAGCTGCGTTCGAGTGCCCAGCCCCACCACCGCCAGCCGACGGCGAAGGCGGCGACGACCAGGGCACCTCGGATGGCGACCTGCGGCCAGTTGCCGTCGACGAGATCGCTCGGCAGCACCGCCAAAGCTCCCGGCGGGGTGTATGCCAGCACGCGCCCGATCGAGCCCGCCGCACCGCCCGCGAAGCTCTCGGCGCGCTGGGAGCCGAGCATGGTGGAGAAAATGTAATAGACGGCAAACAAGGCGAAGCTGAGCAGCATGCCCAGGTCGCGGCCGCGGCGCGAACCGAGCAGGCCGGCCATGGTCGCGGCCAGGGCGCGGGAGCCGATGACGCACATGAACAGCAGCCCAAGCGCCGCGGCCAGCGTGAGCGGAAGCATGCTCCAGGAGCGGGCGAGACCGACCGCCATACCCACCAAGGCCACCAGATTGGCCAACGGGAGATAGCCGACGAGGGCCGCGGCGAGCAGGCCGCGCTGCAGGGCCGGGCGGGGGATTGGCAAGAGAGCGAACCTGCGGGGATCGACCGTTTCATCGACCCCGAAGGCGACCATCGGCATGATCATCCAGGCCAGCAACAAGGACGCAGAGACGTTGGCCATCACGACGATTGCCGTGTCCGGACTTCCGCGCAGCAGCGAGAAGGCGAGGCCCACGAGAGCGCCGATCGCCACCGCGAGGAGGAGGGCGATGACCTGGCCCGCGACGCCGAGGCCCATCGTGCGGCGGTTGCGCAGCAGCCGCAGTTTCAGCCCTGCGAGGAGCGCAACCACTCCAGACCCCCCTGCCCGATGTCGCGGCCGCCAACGATATGGAAGAAGGCGTCGTCGAGCGAGGCCGCCTCGCCGCGCACCTGGGCGAGCGGGCCGGAGGTGACGATCACGCCGTCATTCATGACGGCGACATGGCTGCACAAGTCCTCGACGAGGGCCATGACATGCGAGGAGAGGACGACGGTGCGCCCGCCTGCGACATACGCCTGCAGCACCTCGCGGATGATGCGCGCCGACACCGGGTCGACGGCTTCCAGGGGCTCATCGAGCAGCAACAGCGGCGGCGAGTGCAGCAGCGCGGTGGCAAGGGTGATCTTCTTGCGCATGCCGGTGGAGTAATCGGCGACGAGCTTGTCCCCGGCGCTGGTGAGGTCGAGGACCTCGAGCAGTTCGCGGCTGCGGCTGTCGACGACATCGACCGGCATGCCCCGCAGGCGACCGAGGTAAGACAGCAATTCAGTGCCTGAGAGGCGCTCGAAAAGCCGCAGGCCGTCGGGCAAAACGCCCATCAATTGCTTGGCGCGCACCGGGTCCGCCCAGACGTCGACGCCGTGGATCCACACTTGTCCCTGGTTCGGCCGCAACAGCCCGGTGACCATCGACAGGGTCGTCGTCTTGCCGGCCCCGTTCGGTCCGACGAGCCCATAGAACGAGCCCGTCGGCACGTCCAGATCGATGCCCCTGACGACGACCTTGTCGCCATAGGCCTTGGCCAGGCCGCGGAAGGCGAGTGCTGGAGCGCCCGTGGTGTTCCCCTGCTCGGTGCTCATGGGGGCCATCCTTACATCGGCGCCTGGAGGTCCGCCTCACCACGCAAAACGGTGACCGTCTCGCCGCCGACCCAGATCTCGCCGCCGGCCGAATGCACGTGAACCCGCCCGTCCCGGCCCAGGGCGGTGCCCTGCCGGGCGACATACTGCTGCGGGAGGCGACCGGAACCGATCAGCCATTGCGCGAGACCGGCATTGAGTGAGCCGGTGACCGGGTCCTCGGCCACGGTGGGTCCATCGGAATAGAAGGCGCGCACCTCGACGTCCACTCCGTCCGGGCCGCCGGAGGTATGCCGTCCCACGACCCCGATCTGGTGGCCTCGAAGTGCGACCGGGTCGGGATCGAGCGCGAGAACCGCTGCGGCATCAGTCAATTCGACGCCGATCCAGCCGGGACCATTGTCGATCCACTGCATACCCACGACATCGGCCTCGATGGGTCCCAAGGCGGTGCGGACGCGCTCCGCATCCGCAGGCTCGACGGCGCCGGCGCGCAGGAGAGTTGGCGCGGCAAAAGCGAGCCGCTCGCTGCGGTCGATAGTGACTAGGCCGAGCCCGCACTGCTGCACCACTTTCCCCGGGGCCTGGGGTATGCCGCCCGCCTCCAGCCAGGCGTGCGCGGACCCAAGCGTCGGGTGCCCGGCGAAAGGCAGCTCACCCGCAGTCGTGAAGATGCGGACTCGATAATCCGCTGCCGGCTCCGTGGGGTTCAGCAGGAAGGTCGTCTCGGACAAGTTCGTCCAATTCGCGAAGCGCGCCATCTGCTCGGTCGACCAATCGTCGGCATCGTGGATCACGGCAAGAGGGTTGCCGCGCAACGGAATCCGAGTGAAGACATCGACCTGACGGAAGGCTGGCATACGCCCAGCCTGCCAGGTATGCGCCATCCGTGGCCTGGACTTTCGCAACGACGGGAGGTTTGAGCTGGTGGGCAGCAGCGGCGGACTCTTCCCACATCGCGGACATGGCGCTATGCATAGGCCATGACCCGACTCCGTTGGACCACGACCGCCGCGTGCGCGCTGACTGTGCTTGCCGCGTCGGCTGCCGTGCCCGCCAGCTCGGCAGACCCGTCCTCCTCCGCCAGCAGTCCGTCGTGGACGCGCGCGGTCCCGGCGCTGACCGTGGAGACGGTGGCATCCGGGCTCGACATTCCGTGGGATATCGCCTGGATCGACTCCACGCGATTCTTGGTGACGGAGCGCCCTGGGCGGCTGTGGCTCGGTAGCACCGAACCGGGCGTGACCTTGCAGCGGGTGAGTGCCGGTTTCGCCGATCTCAACCTGCTCGCGCCCGGTGGATTGCTCGGCTTGACCGTCGACCCGAGGTTCGCGACGAACCGGATCTTCTACACCTGCCAGACCCACAAGGCGCCGAATGATGTGCGCGTCATCCGGTGGCGCCTCTCGGCGGATCGTCGATCCGCCGTTCGTGTTGGGGCGCCGGTCATCGCCGGAATTCCTTTCCAGCATTCGCATTTCGGCTGCCGATTGCTCATCATGCCGGACGGTCGCATGCTCGTTGGGACCGGCGATGGGGCGCTGCCGAAGGCACCGCAGGCCCGCGACAATTTGGCGGGGAAGATCCTGCGCGTTGGGCTGGACGGGAGCGTGCCGAAAGACAACCCGTGGGCGACGAGCACCGGGAAGCGTCGCTTTGTGTGGAACTACGGGCATCGCAATGTCCAAGGTCTCGCGCTCCGGCCGGGAACGAATCAGGTCTTTAACGCGGAGCACGGTCCGGACCGTGACGACGAGATCAACCTGGTGCTCAAGGGCCGCAACTATGGCTGGAATCCGGTCGATCCGTCGGGATCGGGCACCTACTACCAAAGCGTCCCGATGACGGACCTCGTGAAGTACCCGAATGCCGTTCGGGCGGCCTGGTCTTCGGGCTTTCCAACGGTCGCGACGAGCGGTCTGGGGTTCGTCACCGGTCCGGCCTGGGGGGAGTATGCCGGGGCCGCCTTCGTCGCCGAGCTCAAGGGCTCCGGAGTGATGGCCTTGACCCTCGACGCCGCGGGGGCGGTCGTCGCGAGCGCGCAGGTTCCTGAACTCGACGATGCATACGGCCGGATCCGCACGGTCCAGCAAGCTCCCGACGGGGCGCTCTATGTGCTGACATCTAATGGCGGGCGCGCCGACGTGATCCTGCGGGTCACGCCGGTCGCGTGACCCGCATACCCTCGATCAGCTCGGGGGCTTGGTGGTGCCATTCCAGGTGTTGCCCTGCTTGGCCCAGTAGCCCGCGACATACGCGCCGAGGTTGATCTTGCCAAAGGTGTTGCCGGAGAACTTGCTTCCAGCGATCGCCCCGATCGACAGGCCTGCCGCACCCTTGCGTCCACCGCTGGCGATGTTGTTGGTGACGATCGACATCTGCGTGCTTGTGTCCTTGGACGGCAGTTTGAGGACGCGGTCCTTCATGCGGAACCCGAAGCCAAGGATGGAGAAGTTGGAGACGGTGTTGTTGCGCCAGATATTGCCCCAGCCCGACATCTCGTCGTTGTAGCCGATCGGGACATTGGTGACCGTGTTGTACTCGAAGGTGTTGAAGCTCGCATCGACATCCGTCGCGATGCCCCGGCCGTCGTCGCCGAGGTCGTGGACCTTGTTGCGCGAGACCAGGTTGTAGTTCGACGCGGTGCCCAGGCGGATGCCTTCTTGCATGAAATGGGTGTCGCCGGAGTCCGCGATATGCGAGACATCATTGCCGGTGACCTGCCAGAAGTTGCTGAAGGTGATCAGCCAGATGCCGGGACCGGTGCCGCACGTCACCTCGGTGATGACATTGTCCTTAATAACGCCATTTCGGGTGAAGGTGGCGTGGATGCCGCGGCCGGTAATGCGGTTGCCGATGAATTGGTTGCCGTCGGCCGGGTTCAGGGAGCGGCCGAGAACCTTCTCCATGTAGGCAACCGCCGTCTTGGCGGCCACCGGGTCATTCTTTGAGGCGCCCGGGACGGCCCGGCGCGGCTCCCAGATCCGATCATCCACGAGATCGTCGTGCCAGGTGTAGACCTCATGGCCACCACCACCATTGATGTAAATGCCGTTGTGGATCGACAGACCCTGGAAAGTCCAGTAGTCCGATCCGGCCTGCATCAAGATCGTGCGCCGCGGGGAGGGCTGGCGCGAGTCACAAGATTCGGCCGGCTGATCGGAGGTGATCATGACGGGACCGTCGCCCGCCGTCGTCACGGTGATGGGGGCAGTGGCCGTGCCGGACTTGCGGATGATCAGCTGCTGGTTGTAGGTCCCCTTGTGGATGCGGATCGTGGTGCCGGGCTTGGCCTTGTTGATCGCGGCCTGCACGGTCTTCAGCGGCGCGCTCGGTGTGCCGGCATTGGTGTCCTTGCCGGTGGTCGCGACGTCGAGCGTGGTGGGCGCGGCGCTGGCCGGCGTGGCCATGGCACCCGCGACGAGCAGTGGGCCGACGACAAGGCCCGCAAGAGCGCGGGATGAGCGTGAGGACATGGACATGGGACCCCCGGGGAAGTGTGACGTGCAGGAATGCGCTGCAAGCTATCGCGAGAACGGGCCCGGGGGGAAGCCCGATCCAAGAGCCAAGTCATATTTCCAGCACAGCTTTGTGACAGGTTCGGAGCCGACTCTGGAGGCAGAACAGCGGGCGGACGGGCCGCCCCAGACTCCGAAGGAGCACATGACATGGCTTCCAACAAGATCGGCAAAGGCGCAGTTATCGCGAGCGCTGCGGGTCTGCTGATGGCAGGCGGCGGGGCGATTGCGTATGCCGCGTCCGGCGACACCTCGTCCGCCAGCTCGTCCAGCACGAAGACCTCCAGTGGCCTGCCCAGCCTGTCTACCGGCCAGAGCGGCAGCACCGCCCCCGGCCAGAACGGCATGGGCCAGAACGGCATGGGTCAGGGCGATGGCGACCACGGCATGGGCGGCGGGCACGGGCATACCCCGGTCACGGGCGATGAGTTGACCAAGGTCAAGGCCGCGATCACCGCGAAGGATTCGGCGATTACCGTCACCTCGGTGGTCAAGGACGACGATGGGTCGTATGACGCCTTCGGCACCAAGGATGGCTCGCCCGTCATGGTGCAGGTGTCTGCGGACCTGAAGACCGTTGAGGTCGGCCAGGGCGGCAGAGGCCCCGGCGGCATGGGCGGTGGCATGGGCGGTCACGACCACACCCCGGTCACCGGCGATGAGCTGACCAAGGTCAAGGCCGCCATCACCGCGAAGGACTCCGCCGTCACCGTGACGTCGGTGGTCAAAGATGAGGACGGGTCTTATGACGCCTTCGGCACCAAGGACGGCCAGCCCGTTCGTGTCGAGGTCTCCGCGGACCTGAAGACCGTCGAGATCGGTCAGGGCGGCATGGGCCGTGGCCCCCGCGGCGGCATGGGCGGTCCGGGCATGGGTATGCCGGGTGCCCCCGGCCAGCAGGGCCAGCAAGGCGGTCAGGGCACGCTGCCCGTGCCCACCCCGAGCGGCTCGGCGACCAACTCCGCCACTACCTGAGCGCCAATCAACCCCTGCCGGTGAGGCTGTGCCTCACCTGGTCGCGGCCGACCCTCCTCCTTCGGGCGGCGACCGGCGCCGCCTCGACACCCCCCATGCGTCGAGGCGGCGCCCTTGCGCGTGCGCGTTGTCACTCATTTTTCTCCGGATGCCGGAAGTCTGCGCTTCACCCCCGCTTTAAAGCAGGGCGAAGCGCAGACTTCCGGCATCCGGAGAGAATCGTGCATTGGGCGCCAGACTCTGGGGCATGTGGCGGCATAGTCGGGGGATGAGCAGTCTGGCGGAGCAGTTCCGGCGGCATTTCGACCATCGCGAGCATCTGTATGGCGTGCTGCTGGCCGAGCTGGCCGACGACCTGGAGGCTGGCGGGCCGACGGCGCAGATCTGTCGGGACGCGTTGGGTGCGACGCGCGCGGACGCCGTGCACCTGCGCCTCCTCGCGGGGATCTTCCGCATCGTGCTGCGCGGGGACGCACCTCAGCTGCGCCCCTTCTATCCCTGCCTCGGCGGGACCGAGCCGGCCGAAAAGTGTTGGCCCGTGCTGCGATCCGTGCTTCCGGAGTATGCCGAGGAGTTGCGCGAGTCCCTGACCCTCCCGCCGCAAACCAATGAGGTGGGTCGCTCGGCCGCGCTCGCGGTCGGGCTCTTCGAGGCGATCCGCCACCACGGCATACACCGGGTGCGCTTGCTGGAGCCTGGGGCTTCGGCGGGTCTGAATCTCAATGTGGCGCGCTATCGCTTCACCGGACCCGGCTGGGCTGCCGGTCCTGCGGACTCCCAGCTGGCACTCGAAACGGAAGCCGTCGGCATTCGGCCGCAGCCGTTCGAGGTTGTGTCGCGCCGCGGCTGCGACCTCGCGCCAGTGGACATCGCCACCGTCGAGGGGCGCGATTACCTCACGTCCTTCGTCTGGCCCTGGCAAGTGGATCGTCACGCCCGACTGAGTGCAGCCTTCGGCATCGCCGCCGAGCACCCCGTGCCGGTCGACCGCGCGCCGGCGTCGAGGTGGATCGCCGATCAGCTCAGCAGACCCGCGGAAACCGATGTGCTGACTGTCGTCTGGGAATCGATCACTCGCCAGTACTGGCCGAGCGAGGAATCGACTGCGGTGGACGCAGCCATAGCGCAAGCACGCGAGCGAATCCCCTTGGCGCACATCACCTTAGAGGGGCTTCCTCCGACGCAGGGCACCGATGGGTATGCCGTCGTCACCCACGGCCCGCAGCTGCTGGTCGACGGTCGCCTCGTCGCCCGAACCCACCACCATGGGATCCCCATCGTGCCGCTGTGACGGCTGCGAGAGCGGGGGTCTAACTGTGAGGCGAGAGACAGGTGAAGGTTCGGCTTCAATACCCCAGCGGGTATAGCCTGAAGGCGTGACAAGACTGGTCATTCTCGGAGCCGGCACCGCTGGAACGATGCTCGCCAACAAACTCGCGAAGGCTAACCTGCCGGACCTGACGATCACCGTCGTCGATCAGAATGATGACCACCACTACCAACCGGGCTACCTCTTCATCCCCTTCGGCACCTATCGACCGGAGCAGGTCGTGCGCTCGCGCGCGGCCCAGCTGAGCAAGCAGGTCACCTTCCTGCGGCAAACCATCGAGCGGGTCGATCCCGATGGCCGACAGGTGCACCTCGCAGGCGAAAGTGCGCTGGCATACGACTGGCTCGTCATCGCCAGCGGCGCCGCCCCTCGGCCGGACCAGACCCCCGGTCTGATGGACGAAAGAGTCTGGCGGCGTAGCGCTTTCGACTTCTACACCCTGGACGGCGCTGAGGCCCTGCACGCCGCTCTGGCGAACTTCGAGGGCGGCCGGCTGCTCGTTCACATCAGCGAGATGCCGATCAAATGCCCAGTCGCGCCGTTGGAGTTCGCCTTCCTCGCTGACGACTACTTCCGCGGTCGGCGGATGCGTCACAAGGTCGATATCACCTATGTGACCCCGCTCGACGGAGCCTTCACGAAGCCGGTGGCCTCAGCCAGGCTGGGGAACCTCTTGGAGGAGAAGAGCATTCGGCTCGCATCGGACTTCGCCGTCGCCGGTGTCGACCCGCAGGCTAGCACCCTGGAATCGTATGACGGGCGCCACCTCCCCTTCGATCTGCTCGTCACGGTGCCGGTCAATATGGGAGCGCAATTCGTCATCGACTCGGGCTTAGGTGATGACCTGGGGTTCGTGCCGGTGGACAAACACACCCTCCAGTCCGTGGCGCACGAGCGAATCTTCGCCATCGGTGACGCGACGAATGTGCCCACGTCGAAGGCCGGGGCGGTCGCGCACTTCGAGGTCGACCACCTCGTGCGCAATCTGACGGCTGCCATGGCCGGGCAGCCCCTCCCGAGCAGCTATGACGGACATGCCAACTGCTTCGTTGAAGCGGGCCGCGGTAAGGCCCTGCTGCTGGACTTCAATTACGACACCGAGCCGCTCACGGGTCTCTTCCCGGCGCCGGTCGTCGGGCCTATGAAGCTCCTCGGGAGCTTCGCGCATCAACCACCTCGGCAAGCTGGCCTTCGAGAAGATCTATTGGAACGTGCTGCTGCCGGGGAAGCCGCTGCCGGTGCCGAACGAGATGTCGATGTCCGGCAAGGTGCCGGCCACAGCCAAGAAGTGAGAAGTCATGCCCATCAACACTATTGACGGCCACACCTTCACGGTCAACGACGAGGGGTTCCTCACCGATCGGGCCGGGGGGAGTGAAGATCTGGCGGCGATTCTGGCGGATCTGATCGGTATCGATGACCTGACCGAACAGCACTGGGCACCCCTTCGCTTCATGCGCACCGATTCCGCGACGACCGGGGTGACCCCGACCCTGCGGCGCATGCAGACCGTCGGCGGGTTCGACATCAAGGAGCTGTTCCTCCTCTTTCCCGGCAAACCAGCCAAGAAGTTGGCCTACCTCGCCGGCCTCCCCAAACCCGTCGGCTGCGTCTGACGGCGACCACTCGATCGAAGGTCAACCATGCGAGCAATCCCCGACGGTTTCCTCATCCCTGACTTCGGTGGTGCCAGCCAGGCACCCGCTGCGGCCGCGTCCACGGATGGCGCGCCCACGGCATACGCCGGCCCCCGCAAGATGGCCCTGATCTGTTCCAAAGGCAATCTCGATATGGCCTATCCCGGTCTCATCCTCGGCAATGCCGCGGCCGGTGAGGGTATCGAGACGCACATCTTCTTCACCTTCTGGGGCCTGGACATCATCAACAAGAAGACCAACGACAAGCTGAAGTTCACGATGCTCGGGAACACCGCCATGCACATGGCGGAGCTCGGCTATCTGCGCCCGGGCTTGGAGCATGTCTCGATGCCGCAAGCGATGGGCCAGCTCCCCGGCATGACCGCGATCGCCACGCGGATGATGAAGAAGCAGATGGCGGACCTCGACATCCCCGACGTCCCCGAGTTCCTCGACCTGCTCCAGGCTGCCGGAGTTCATATGTATGCCTGCCGCCTCTCCTTCGACATGATGAAGCTGCTGGAAGCCGACCTGCACCCGGGGGTCGAGGGTGTGATCAGCGCGGCAGACTTCATCGAAATCAGTGCGGGCGCGCAAACGATCTTCATCTAGGAGAGATCGCTGGCGGACCATTTGGCCGATCCCCGGGCGCGCAGGGACACTGGTGCCCGTGGATATCACCGCACTGCGCCCACCGGCCGAGGATGGCCCCTGGCCGCCGATGACCCATCTTCCGCCGCTGACATCGGCAGGCTTGCGGGGTGCGACAACCTGGACCGGGCTGACCTATGCACAGGTCCCGGGTTTCCGACCCATGGTTCTGGATTTGCATGTCCCGCAACAGGATCAACCGGCACCTGTGGTCATGTGGGTGCACGGCGGCGGGTGGGCCGAGGGGGACCGGCGGCTGACTCCCTTGCAGTGGGGGCAGCAGCGGATGTTCCAGGCGCTCATCGACGCCGGCATTGCCGTGGCGACACCAGACCACCGGCTCGTCGGAGAGGTCGCCCCGGATGACATGGTGCGCGATCTGATCGCTGCCGTTCGCTATCTGCGGCACTATGCCGACGAGCTCGCCCTCGACCCGGACCGCCTCGCCGTCTGGGGTGACTCCGCCGGCGCCCACCTTGCCGCGCTCGCGGGCTTGGCCGGCAGTGCGGCCCGCCCGGATCCGCACTTCCTCGGCCGACTCGGCGTGGGCTCGGGGCGCACCGATGTCGCGGCGATTGTCTGGTGGTATGGCGCGTCCGACCTCAGCGCTCTGCCCGATCTGACCGAATCTCTGTGGCGCGGAGTCGATCCCGACGCGCGGGGCTGGCTGGCGATGGCCTACTCGCCGGTCACTCACGTCAGCGCAGACTCGCCACCGATGCTGATCATGCACGGTGATGCCGACTCGATGTCACCACTAGACCAAGCCAAACGTTTGCACGCGGCCGCCCAGGACGTGGGCGCGGAGAGTCGCCTGGTCATCGTCCCGGGAGCCGAACACGTCTTCCTCGGCGCCGACATCGACCAGCAATGGCAGGTCGTCACCGACTTCCTGCGCGAGGTCTTCGCCCTTTAGCCGACAGCGGATGGCCGGCAACACACCCGGCGACAGCGCCCGCTTGGGGGCGTGCCTACGATGACGGCGTGACACCACGCACGATCGTCATCACGGGGGCCAGCGATGGCATCGGCAAAGCCGCCGCGCAGCAACTCGCCGCGCAGGGTCACCGGGTGGTGCTGGTTGGCCGGTCTCCAGACAAGACCCGTGCAGCGGTTGAGCAGATCCGTGCTGGGCTGCCGACGGCGCAGGTTCGAGGACTCACGACAGATTTCGCCGATCTTGCCCAGGTGCGTGATCTGGCCGCGACTCTGCTCCGTGAGGAGCAGCGGATCGATGTTCTCGCCCTCAATGCTGGCTCGGTTTTCGGCAAACACCTGCTGACCACGGAGGGTCACGAAGCCACCCTGGCGACCAACCACCTTGGCGGCTTCTTGTTGGCGGAGCTACTGCGGGACCGACTGATCGCCTCCGCGCCCAGCCGGATCGTCATCACCTCCTCCGGCGCGCATTATCGAGGCACGCTCGATTTCGAGAACCTGGAACTCGCCAAGGGCTATCAGCTGATGCGCGGTTATGCCCGCTCCAAGCTGGCGAATGTCGTCTATGCCAACTACCTCGCGCGTGACCTCGAGGGCACTGGCGTGACGGCCAACTCCTTCCATCCCGGCGTCGTCGCGACGAACATCTGGCGCGGCGCACCCGCCTGGCTGCGACCGATTCTGGGCGTGGTCAAGAAGGTGCGGATGATCAGCCCGGACGAGGGCGGCGCACGACTGGCATACCTCGCCACGAGCCCGGAGGTTGCCGGGACCACGGGCACCTATTTCGACGAGAACAAACCCAAGGACCCGCTCCCCGCCGCGCTCGATCACGCCGTGCAGGATCAGCTGTATGCCGTGAGCCGCCGCCTGGTCGGCCTCACCTAATCCCCAGCTTGATCACCATGACGTGCGCGAGCACGCGCTGGAGTCGGGTGGCTCGACTTGAATGGTCGCGTGCTCGATGCCAAAGCGCTCACGCATCAGTGCCCCCGCGTCGGTGAGGATGCGGTGAGCGTCTGCGGGTCCCGGTGTGGTGACCAAGTGCGCGGTCGCGACACTCATCCCGGACGTCAAGGTCCACAGGTGCAAGTCGTGCACCTCCGCGACATCGGCCACTTCTTCCAGCGCTCCCGCAACCTCGTGCGGATCGACATCCTTGGGCGCATGTTGGCCGAGCACGGCCAGCACCTCGCGACCCAACCAGATCGCGCGCAGCGCCACGAAAACGGCAATCGCGAGGGCGACGATCGTGTCCCACCATCGATCTCCCGTGGCCCGGACGAGGACACCCGCGGCGATGACACCAACCGAACCGATGGTGTCGGCGACCACCTCGAGATAGGCGCCTTTGAGGGTGAGCGACTCTTCGGAACCGTTGCGCAACAAGCCAATACAGATCACGTTGATGAGCAAGCCGAGTGCGCCGACGAGCATCATGGTCCCGGACGCGACCTCGGGCGCACCGCCGAACCGACGGATTGCCTCAATGACGATATAGACCGAGACGCCGAGCATCAGCAGCACGGCGATCCCGGAGGCGAAGACCTCAGCGCGATAGCTGCCGTAGGTGCGTCGGCCCGTGGCGTCGGGGCGCGTCGCAATACGGGTCGCCACCAAAGCGGCGCCCAGCGCGACCACATCAGCCGCCATATGCCCGGCATCACTGATCAGCGCGAGCGAGCGTGCCAGCAGCCCTGACGCGAGTTCGACGATGAAGAAGGCCGCGACCAATCCAAAGGCAATCTGCAATCGCCAGCGGTGGGCCGTCGCCGCAGACCCGTGCCCGTGATCGTGTCCCACAACGCACCTCCCGTCCGCAACGACCCTATCCACGCTCTGGTTATCTCAGTGGCCCCCGGGCCTCTGCCTCGGCAAGGATGGAACCCGTGACGAGCAGCGATCTGTGGGACGCCGAGGCAGCGGGGAGGTATGACGAGGAGCTGGGAGAGATGGCCTATTCCGAGGTCATTGGGGAGACCGTCGGCTTCCTCGCTGGCCTCGCTGGGGCCGGACCTGCGCTGGAGTTCGCGATCGGGACGGGGCGGGTGGCCGTGCCGCTGCTGCGTGCCGGGGTGCCGGTAACGGGTATCGAACTCTCGCAGCCGATGATCGATCAATTGCGTTCCAAAGTGTCGGCTGAGCAGCTGCCGGTCACGATCGGCGACATGGCGACAACGCAGGTGCGAGGCGATTTCAGTCTGGTCTATCTCGTCTTCAACACGCTCGGGAATCTTCGAACCCAGGCGGAGCAGGTCGCCTGTTTCCGCAATGCTGCAGGCCATCTCGCACCGGGCGGACGCTTCGTCATCGAGTTGTGGGTCCCCCAGCTTCGGCGTTTCCCACCCGGAGCCGGCGGGGCGCCGTTCGACGTGAGCGAACGGCATACCGGCATCGATACCTACGACCTGAGCACTCAGCAGGGCACATCGCATCACTACACCCGCGAGCGTGATGGGTCGATCCGATATTCCTGCACCAACTTTCGCTATGCCTGGGCGCCGGAGTGCGATCTGATGGCGCAACTGGCGGGCCTGGAGTTCGAGGTGAGGTACGCGGATTGGGACCGCAGCCCGTTCACCTCGGACAGCCCGAGCCACGTCTCTGTGTGGCGCAAGCCCTTGTGACGCAGGGCTAGTCCGTCGCCGGTGGCGGGGGAGACGGCTCACGCTCGGCGCGGGGATCAAAGAAGACCTCAATGCGTTCGTAGCCTTTGGTGGCTCATCGAACTTGACCGGGCACCTCGCTGATCGCAGCTGAGGCTCGCCGGTGTTGACGAGTACAGGCCCAGCGTA